>Ga0307503_10000028_pt1 | contig 134578 bp, 153 predicted proteins | sample 17_S_MG_FD_194514 | JGI IMG/M metagenome (GOLD analysis project Ga0307503, IMG submission 194514) | Soil microbial communities from Populus trichocarpa stands in riparian zone in the Pacific Northwest, United States - 17_S | ecosystem: Environmental > Terrestrial > Soil > Riparian zone >... | reverse complement strand
CGTAGCCGGACGGGATGCGCTGGACCTTGAGCGACTCCAGCCGGCTGTCGGCGGGGCGATAATCATAGGTGGTCGGCGGGGTGACCATCGAGCTGTAGGCGAGGCGATAGGCGCTCGGCGCATATTCGGGGTTGGTGCCCAGCGCCACCGTATAGGCAGCCTCGGGGAAGGCGATGCGCCGCTCCTGACCGCGATAGGTGCGCAGCCGGATCTGATCGAGGCCGTTCACACGCTCGGTGATGGCGAGATGGTCGCGAAAGGCCGTGATGCCGCGCAGATAGACCTGGTCGGAGCCGGCGATGACCGTGCGCCATTCGCCGGGACGCGCGGGATCGGCCTCGGCGATGCGGAAATTGACGTGATCGTCGTTGGTCAGGATCCAGAGCTTGCCGTGGCTCGAATCGACCGAATATTGGATGTTCGGGCGCCGTCGCGCGATCAGCACCGGCGGCGCTTCCGGATTGTCGGCGGGGACGAAGCGAGTTTCGTTGGAGCTGTTCTCCCCCGTCTGGATCAGGATGTAGCGCCGGTCCTGGGTGCGGCCGACGCCGACGCCGAAGGCGATATTCTCGGTCTCCTCGTAGAGCGTCCTGTCCTCCGCCAGCGGCCGGCCGAGGCGATGCAGGCGGGCGCGGTAGCTGCGCCAATTGGCGTTGACCTCGGTGAAGACGATGGCGCGGCTGTCGGCGGTCCACACCGGCTGGCCGATGCCGACCTCGGTCACCGTCTCGATGTCGCGCCCGGTGGCGATCTCGCGGATGCGGAGCTGGAAGCGCTCCGACCCGTCATCGTCGATCAGCATGGCGGCGTAGCGGCCGTCGGAGCTGACCTCCATCGCGCCGAGCCGGAAATAGGGCTTGCCCGCGGCGGCGGCGGTTTCGTCGAGGATGATTTGCTCGGGTACCCCGCCCGAGAAGACCGGGCGGCGATACCAGGTCCGGTATTGCGCGCCGGGCTGAAACGCCCACCAATAGAGATATTGGCCGTCGCGGACGGGCACCGAGCTGTCGTCCTCGGGGATACGGCCGCGCATTTCCTGGAACAATGTGTCGATCAGCGGCCGGTGCGGCGCCATCGCCGCTTCGAAATAGGCATTTTCGGCGCGCAGGTAGGAGAGCACGTCGGCGTCGTCGACGGTCGGGTAGGATTGGTCCTTGAGCCAGTGATAGGGGTCCTGGACCGTCACGCCATGGCGCTCGAAGCTATGGGGGCGCTGCTCGGCGACCGGCGGCGGGGGAAGCTGGGTGGCCTGGGCGTTCTGGGCGGTCATCGTCTCACTCGGGGTCTGGGCCTGCACGGCGGCGGGCGCGGCGGCAAGCAGGAGGGCGGCAATCACAAGGCGCATGGGAGCATCCTGGAATCGGGCGCCGGACTGGCGCGGTGCGGTGAACGGGCTTATCTAGCGGCGGAAAGCCAGATCGGGAAAGCCCTATGTCCACCTATGAAGCCCGCCTCGCGGCGTTGCGCGAGCAATTGAAGGCCGACCGGCTCGACGGCTTCGTCGTGCCGCTGACCGACGAGCATATGAGCGAATATGTCGGCAGCTACGCTCAAAGGCTGGCTTGGCTGACCGGCTTCCAGGGTTCGGCGGGCGCGGCGGTGGTGCTGCCCGAAGAAGCGGCGATCTTCGTCGACGGGCGCTACACGCTCCAGGTCAGGGACCAGGTCGACGGCGCGCATTGGAGCTATCAGTCGGTGCCAGAGACCAGCATCGCCTCCTGGCTCAAGCTTCGCGCCCCCGACGGCGGTCGGATCGGCTACGACCCCTGGCTGCACACCAAGGATTGGGTGACCAGGGCGCGCGAGGCGCTGTCCGATAAGGGCGCCGAACTGGTCGCCGTCCGTCGCAATCCGATCGACGCGGTCTGGGCCGACCAGCCCGAGCCCTCCCGGGCGCGGCTGATCGTCCACCCCGATTCCTATGCCGGCCGCTCCTCCGCCGCCAAGCGCCAGGAGATGGCGGACTGGCTGAAAGCCGAGAAAGCGGACGTCGCCGTCCTCGCCGCGCTCGATTCGATCGCCTGGACCTTCAATGTCCGCGGCCAGGACGTCGATCACACGCCGGTCGCGCTCTCCTTCGCCCTGGTCCGCGACGACGGGACCGCCGACCTCTTCGTCGCGTCCGAGAAGATCGGCGACGACGTCCGTCAGCATCTCGGCAACGGCGTCCGCGTCCACGAGCGTGCCGATTTCGAGCCCGCGCTGGCGGCGCTGGCCGGAAAGCACGTCGCCGTCGATCCCGAACGCTCGGTCGCCGCGATCTTCGAGGCGCTGGAGAGCGCAGGCGCCCATGTGATCTCGAAGCGCGACCCGTCGATATTGCCCAAGGCGATCAAGAACGAGGTCGAGATTTCCGGCCACCGCGCCGCCCAGGCGCGCGACGGCGCCGCTTTGTCGCGCTTCCTCCACTGGCTGTCGGTCGAGGCGCCCAAAGGCGGGGTCGACGAACTCTCGGCCGCGGCGGGGCTTCAGGGCTTCCGCCAGCAAAGCGGCGACCTGTGCGACCTCAGCTTCGATACCATTTCCGGCGCCGGCGCCAACGGCGCCATCGTCCATTACCGGGTTTCCAAAGCGACCAACCGCCCGCTCGAGATGGATTCGATCTATCTCGTCGATTCGGGGGGCCAATATCCGGACGGCACCACCGACGTCACCCGCACGGTCGCGATCGGGACGCCGACGGCCGAGATGAAGGACCGCTTCACCCGCGTCCTCCAGGGCCATATCGCGGTCGCCCGCGCCCGCTTCCCGGAAGGGACGCGGGGCTCGCAGCTCGACAGCTTCGCGCGCCAGTATTTGTGGAGCGTCGGCCTCGATTACGCCCACGGGACCGGCCACGGCGTCGGCTCCTTCCTCTCGGTCCATGAGGGCCCGCAGCGGATCTCGCCGGTCGGCAGCGCCCAAGCGGGCGGCGACGAGCCGCTGCAGGCCGGCATGATCCTCTCCAACGAGCCCGGTTATTACAAGACCGGCGAATATGGCATTCGTGTCGAGAATCTGGTGCTGGTCGTGCCGGTCGCGGTCGACGGCGCCGAGAAAAGGCTGCTCGGCTTCGAGACGCTCACCTTCGCGCCGATCGACCGCAACCTGATCGAGGTGGCGATGCTGTCAGCGGCGGAGCGGGCCTGGATCGACGACTATCACGCCGACGTGCTGCGGATCGTGGGGCCCCAGCTCGACGGCGCGGCGAAGGCGTGGCTGGAGGCGCAGTGCGCGCCGCTCGACTAGGAGCGGTCGCCGTCCATATCGGCCGACTTGCCCGCCTCGTCCCTTTCCCGCGCCTGCGCCCGTCGGCGCTTCAGATTCTCGCGCAGCGCGGCGGCGAGGCGCTTTTCCCGATCCTCGTCCTTTCTGGCCATGGACCCGCCTTGACATATCGGGAGACGAGCGGCCATAGCGCCGCCTCTTCTCGACAAGCGAATGCTGCCGTAGCTCAGTGGTAGAGCGCATCCTTGGTAAGGCTGAGGTCGTGAGTTCAATCCTCACCGGCAGCACCATCGCTTCTTGAGATACTGGCCGACGAAGATTTGCGGGCCGGTTCAGCTTCGGATGAGCTCCAGCTCCTGCAGCCTGGCCTGCTTGGCGGCCTTGCCGGCGAACAGGCTGGCGAGCTCGCTGTGACGTTCGCGCGCCGCCGGCGTGACAGCGTGGCGCGCGCGGCGCTGCTCCTCCGCGGCCCGGCGCAAGAAATAACGCTGATCCGATTCCATTGACGTCGCCTCCCCCGACTCGGCGAGCCTAACACAGGTCAATGACGAATCCGAATCGGACCAAATAGAGGGCCTCAGCGTCCGCCGGAGCGCTTCACGATCATGTCGAGGACGGCCGGATGGAGTGGCCGCACGAAGGCGCAGCCGACATAATGGCCCTTCGACCAGGCGACCTTTGCCTGATAGGGTTCGAGCCCCGGCAGGCGCAGCCAGACGTCGGTGCCCTGGGCGAGCTCGAGGTGGGTCGAGGCGCGGAAGCCGTCGACCGACAGATCGAGGATCTGGATCGAGACGCCGGTGCCGCCGCGCTGGCGCAGCCCGGCGCCGAGCTCGAGCGCGACGCGCTTGGACTTGCGGCTCGGCCGATCCGTCGGCGGCCTCGAGTCGGTGGTCAGCTCGCCGCTCAGAAAGGGCGTGCCGAGCTCCGAGGGAAAGGACCAGGATCCCGCGAAGGTCTGCATGAGATGCGCCTCCTACCCGTCGCTGTCCGGGATATTGAGGCCGACCGTGACGCCCCAGGCCTTGGCCATCTTGCGTTCGTCGGCGCTGAGACCGGCGCCGAGGGCCGGCCGGCGGAAGCTCTCCGCCTTCGGCGGCGGCCGCTTGCTGAGCTGCACGAGCACTTCATGCTCGTCGATCATGTGGTGGAATTCGAGGCCGACCCGGTCGGCCCCGGCCCAGGCGACGCGCGCGGGCACCCGTGTCGCGCCGCGCACGAACACGACCTCGCTGCCAGCGCGCGGCACCTGCAGGCATTCGACGAGCGCGCCCTTCTGCGAGAGATCGCGCAGGCGCGCGTCGATCTCGCCCGAATCGGTCTCCAGCTTGGCCGCCAGCAACACGCGCGCGCGCTTGGCCGAGCGCTTGCCCGCGGCCGCGTTGGCGAAATTCTCCACGCCCATCTCTTCCTTCCAGCCCGGTTTCTCCCGAAGCCATTAATCCAGCGGCACTAAATTGTGGTTAAACATGTCGCCCGAAATCGTAGGGAGCCGGCATCGCCATTGACGCGCCCGACTGCGCCTTTCATGGGCGCTCCATGCGTTTTTTCTCCGACAATGCGGCGCCGGCCTGCCCCGAGGTGCTCGACGCGATCGCCGCGGCGAACCGGATCGACACCGCTTATGACGGAGACTCCTGGAGCAGGCGGCTCAACGCGGCCTTTTCGACCCTGTTCGAGCGCGAGGTCGAAGCGCTCTGGGTCTCGACCGGGACAGCGGCGAACAGCCTCGCGCTCGCCGCGCTCTGCCCGCCGCATGGCAGCATCGTCTGTCACCGCGACGCCCATATCCAGAATGACGAATGCGGCGCGCCGGAATTCTACACCGGCGGCGCCAAATTGCTGCTCGGCGAGGGCGCGGGCGCCAAGCTCACGCCCGATGCGGTGACCGGCCTGCTCGCCACGGTCAGGAACGATGTCCACCAGGTCCAGCCGGCCGCGCTCTCGATCACCAATGCCAGCGAATATGGCTGCGTCTACACGGCCGCGGAGACGGCGGCGCTCGGCGCCTTGTGCGCGGCGCGCGGCCTCGGCTTCCACGTCGACGGCGCCCGCTTCGCCAATGCGGTGGCGAGCCTTGGCTGCGCGCCGGCCGAGCTGACCTGGCGGGCGGGCGTCGACGCGCTCTCCTTCGGCTTCGTCAAGAATGGCGGGCTTTGCGCCGAATGCCTGATCTTCTTCGATCCCGCGCTCGCCGCCGCCACTCATTACCGCCGCAAGCGCGCCGGCCACCTCCTCTCCAAGGGCCGCTATCTCGCCGCGCAGATCCTGGCGATGCTCGAGGACGATCTGTGGCTCGCCAATGCCCGCGCGGCCAATGACGCGGCGGCGCGGCTCGGCACGGCGGCGGGAGCGGACCGGCTGGTCCTGCCGGTCGAGGCCAATGAGGTGTTCGTCCGGGTTTCGGCGGACGAGGCGGCCGCGCTCAGGGCGCGGGGCTTCGATTTCTACGACTGGGGCCCGGGAGAGGCCCGGCTGGTGACGAGCTGGGACAGCGACCCGGCCCATGTCGACGCCCTCGCCGCGGCGATCCGGGCGCTGTGAGGGGTCGGGACGGGAATTCGAGTGACTGAGCGGGACGAGGGCCATGGCAAGGGCACATTCCGCGACCCGAAGGTTCTGCTCCCCTTCCTTCTGATCACGCTGATCTGGGGTTCGACCTGGATCGTGATCAAGGATCAGCTCGGCGCCGTCCCGGCCGTCTGGTCGGTCAGCTACCGCTTCTACGTCGCCGGGGCGGCGATGATGGCGATCGCGCTGCTGCGGGGGGAGGGTTTCCGGATCGGCCGGGGCGGCTTCGTGCTCGCGGCGATGCTCGGCACGTTTCAGTTCATAGTCAATTACAACTTCGTTTACGCCTCCGAGCTTTACATCACCTCCGGCCTCGCAGCGGTCGTGTTCGCGCTCCTGGTCGTGCCCAATGCGATCCTCGCCTGGTTTTTCTTCGGCCAGCGCGTCACCGGCCGTTTCGCGCTCGGTTCGGCGGTCGCCATGGCCGGCGTCGCACTGCTGTTCGTTCAAGAGATGCGTCATGCCACGGCATCGACCGAAGGCGTGCTGACCGGTCTCGCCCTCGTGCTGGTCGCAGTGCTCGCCGCCTCGATCTCGAACGTCATGCAGATCATGCCCGCGATCAAGGCGCGCCCGGTGGCGCCGTTGCTCGGCTGGGCGATGCTCTACGGCGCCACGGCCAATGCCGTCTTCGGCTGGGCCTATGTCGGGCCGCCGGCGGTCGAGCCGAGGCTCGGCTATTGGGTCGGAATCGTCTATCTCGGCCTGATCGCCTCGGCGCTCGCCTTCTGGCTCTATTACGACATCATCCGCAATATCGGCCCCGCCAAGGCGGCCTATTCGAGCGTGCTCATCCCGGTCATCGCCATGGCGATTTCCACCGTGGCGGAGGGCTATAGCTGGTCGGCGCTCGCGCTGGCCGGCGGCGCGCTCGCTTTGGCCGGCCTCGTCATCGCGCTCAAGTCCAGCCGCACCCCGCCGCCGCCGCCCGTCGAATAGGGTCAGTAGCCGGGCGACTGGACTTCGCCGGACGGCTGTTGTTATGCTCCCGAAATGGGGAGAACGTCCAGCGCGCCGGCCTTCGCATCGCGCGCCAACCGGGAGATCAAAATGAAGACCGCTGCCTTGCTTCTTGTCGCCTTGTCCGCCGTCGCGGCGGCCGCGCCGGCGCTCGCCCAGGATATCGGCGCGCCGGCCACCTATCGCGAGATCGAGCTCGATTCCGGCTTTTCCGGCGATCCCCGGGTGATCCCGGTGCGGGCGGGCGGCACCATCGACGCCAGCCGGCTCGGCTCGCCCTGCACCGGCTTCATCGCCCGCGCGCCCGACGTGCGCCTGACCTACGATGCCGGCTCGCTGCCGCTGATCATCTCGGTCGCCGCGGCCAGCGACACGACGCTGGTGGTCAACGCGCCGGACGGCCGCTGGTATTGCGACGACGACAGCGGCGACGCGCCGTTGAACCCGATGGTGCGCTTCAACGAGCCTGACAGCGGCCGCTACGAGATCTGGATCGGCACCTTCAGCGACACCGGCTCGCAGCCGGCGCGGCTCCACATTTCCGAGCTGACCAGCCAGTAAACCGCCAGAACGGGGACAGTTGCCGGCAACTGTCCCCGCCCTTCCCAACGCAACTGTCCCCTTCTCTCCGCCTCGTGCGTTGGGCGCGGACGGAAAGGAGCGGGTGGCGTGCGGCTGAACATCGAAGTCGAGCTCGATTATCATTTCCCCGCGGCGGCGGACGTCCTGCTCGCGGTCGAGGTCGCGCAGCTTCCAGACCAATTGCTGATCGAGGATCTGCTCACCGTCGACGGCGCCGGGCCGCTGACCCCGATCGCCGGCGAGGACGGCATCGGGCGGCGCACCTGGCTGAGCGCGCAGGGCCCGTTCCGCGCCACCTATCGCGCCACGCTCGACATCGCCCGGCCGCTGGTGGCGATCGACGCGCTGCCGGCGACGCCGCACCCGGCGCTGCCAGCGCATGTCGTCGCCTATCTGTGGCCGAGCCGCTATTGCGAATCGGACCGGTTCGAGACGTTCGTCGAGCGCGGCTTCGGCGGCCTCGAAGGCGGCGCCAAATTGCTCGCCATGCGCGACTGGATCCGCACCGAGATGGATTATGTGCCCGGCTCCAGCGACACCAGGACCACCGCCGCCGACGCCTTCGTCGCGCGCCAGGGCGTCTGCCGCGATTATGCCCATCTGATGGCGAGCTTCGCCCGCGCCGCCGGCATGCCGGCGCGGCTCGTCTCCGCTTATGCCTGGCGGCTCGACCCGCCCGATTTCCACGCTCTGGTCGAGGTCTGGCTGGACGGCGCCTGGCATTTCCTCGACGCCACCGGCCTCGCCCCGCTCGAGGGCCTGGCCCGCATCTGCGTCGGCCGCGACGCCACCGACATCGCCTTCATGACCATCTTCGGCTCCGCCCGGATGAACGCCCAGAGCGTCCGGGTGACGCGCGCGGCGGGGTGAAGTTGACAAAGATGACACTTGCCATTGGTTTCCGCTCAGGGGCCGCGAAAGGTGACAAAGTTGATGAAGCTGACGTGCAATGCATTCGCCTCGCCCGGCGCGCCGGCGGCGGTCCGACGCCCGCGATCGGGACTGAAATAAGAAAAGGCCTGGAGGTCCATCCACGAGGATAGACCAGACCAATTCCTACATTTCAATCGCCCGCCCCAATCATTCGGCCCCTCCCACCAAGGAAGGCATTTGACTCAGGCCCGCCGCCGGTCGCGCCAGTCGAGCACTTCCCAGCCCTCGTCTTTGGCGACCTTGATAAGCCGGGCATGGGCGTTGGTGGCGAAAGCTTCGTCGGCCCAGCGGTGGACGTGGTGATCGGAGACATGGTCGGAATAGAAGCGGATGTGGACGGCGTCGCGGTCGAGGCCCTGCTTCTGCAGCCAGGCTTCGATCATGTCGAGCTTGCCAAGGCCATAGCAATTGCGGCCGTCGATCTTGGCGATCGTGCGTCCCTTGGCGTCGATATGGGTGTCGGTGGCGATGACGTCGTCGAAGCCGAGCCGCCTGGCGATGGCGGCCGCGTAGAGCCGGTAGGAGGCGGTCGCGAGCACGAGGCGCCGGCCCGCGGCCTTGTCCTGCGCGATCCGCTCGCGCGCGCCGGCCAGGATGTTGGTCCGGCACTGAGCGTCGGCGAAGCTCTGCACGACGGGCTCGAGCCGCTCGGGCGACGCGGGCCCGACGAGCAGCCGGTAGTTGATCTCCTTGAGCCGGCCGCGGTCGATCAGCTTGAGCGCATAAGCGAGCGTCGCGAGCAGGACGGCCGGGGCGAGCAAGGCCCGCCACGGCGCCAGCCGCCACAAAGCGTGCCACAGGAACGGCCCGAAGGTCGGCCCGCGCGTCACCGTGCGGTCCATGTCGTAAATGGCGAGGGTCGCGGTCATCGCGCCTCTGCAAGCATGGAATGGCGGCAGCTGTCCATCCTACCTCCTTGCCGCACGCCGGGAATTGAAGCAGGGTTTCGCCGGCATGAGCGTCACCGAATTCAGTCCCAACGTTGAAGACGGCAGCTGTGTCCTGCGGTTCACCGGGAATCTGACGATTTTGCGGGTCCGCAAGCTCTCCGAGCAGCTCAAGGAGATCGAGGCGGACGAGATCGTCGTCGATCTTTCCGGGGTCGAGCGGATGGACACGGTCGGCGCCTGGCTGGTCCACAAGCTCGAGCGCGACCGCGGCGCCAAAATCGTCGGCGCCACGCGCGAGCAGCAATTGCTCATCGAGCATGTCACCGCCGCCGACCAGCCGGTCAAGCTGAAGCGCGAATATGTCTCGCCCTTCGTCCGCGTCGTCGGCCAGGTCGGCGCCTCGACCCAGAACATATTGTCGACGATGGTCGGCATGCTCGGTTTCTTCGGCGCCCTTATCATCTCGACCGGCCACATCTTCCGCCATCCCCGCCGCTTCCGGCTGAACGCGGTCGTCGCCCAGTTCGAGGTGGTCGGCGTGCACGCGCTCTTCATCGTCGGGCTGATGTGCTTCCTCGTCGGCATCGTCATCGCCCAGCAGGGCGCGGTCCAGCTCAGGCAGTTCGGCGCCGAGGTCTACACGATCAACCTGGTCGGCCGCTCGGCTATCAAGGAGCTGGGCGTGCTGATGACCGCGATCATGGTCGCCGGGCGCTCGGGCTCGGCCTTCGCCGCGCAGCTGGGCTCGATGAAGCTCAACGAGGAAATCGACGCGATGCGCACGATCGGCGTGTCGCCGATGGAGGCCCTGGTCTTCCCCCGCGTGCTGGCGACGGTGCTGATGATGCCCCTGCTCGGCTTCTACGCCGCGGTGATGGCAATGGTCGGCGGCGGCATCTTCTGCTGGCTGTCGCTGGATATCCCGCCGGTCACCTTCATCCAGCGCATCCAGGAGGTGGTGCCGATGACCGACCTCTACCAGGCTTTGATCAAGGCGCCGGTGTTCGGCATGATCATCGCGATGGCGGGCTGCTATCAGGGCATGCAGGTCAAGGGCAATGCCGAGGAGGTCGGCCAGCGCACCACCACCGCCGTCGTCCAGGGCATCTTCCTGGTCGTCGTGCTCGACGCCTTCTTCGCGGTCTTCTTCACCGAGATCGGCTGGCTCTGATGGCCGACAGCTCAGCTCCGATCGTCGAGGTCCACGGCCTCAGGAACAGCTTCGGCGACCAAATCGTCCATGACGGGCTCGATTTCGAGGTCCGGCGCGGCGAGATTTTCGGCGTGGTCGGCGGCTCGGGCACGGGCAAATCGGTGCTGATGCGATCGATCATCGGTCTCCAGCACCCCAACGAAGGCGAGATCACGGTGTTCGGCGAGTCGATGATCGGCCGCGACGAGGAGGAGGCCAAGCACGTCCGCCGGCGCTGGGGCGTGCTGTTCCAGGGCGGCGCCCTGTTCTCGACGCTGACCGTCGCCGAGAACATCCAGGTGCCGATCCGCGAATTCTATCCCGGCATCGACCAGGAGCTGCAGGACGAGATCGCCGCCTACAAGATTTCGATGGCGGGCCTCGCCGTCGACGCGGGCGCCAAATATCCGTCCGAGCTGTCGGGCGGCATGCGCAAGCGCGCCGGCATCGCCCGCGCGCTGGCGCTCGATCCCGAGCTTTTGTTCCTCGACGAGCCGACCGCCGGGCTCGACCCGATCGGCGCCGCCGCCTTCGACCAGCTCATCCTCGAGCTGCGCGACGCGCTCGGCCTCACCGTCTTCCTGATCACGCACGACCTCGACACGCTCTACGCGATCTGCGACCGCATCGCGGTGCTCGCCGACCACAAGGTGGTGGCGGTCGGAACGATCGAGGAATTATTGGCTTTGGACCATGAGTGGATTCAGGCCTATTTCAATGGGCCGCGCGGGCGCCGCGCCGCGCCAAGCGAGACTGAAGGGGCCCTTGCCTGATGGAAACCCGTTCGAACCAGGTCCTCGTCGGCTCCATCACCTTGGGGCTGCTCGGCGCGCTCGTCCTGTTCGTGATCTGGCTGAGCCAGATTTCGGGCGCCGGCGAGAAGAAATACGACATCTTCTTCCAGCAGTCGGTGGAGGGCCTCGCCAAGGGCACGTCGGTGACCTTCTCGGGCGTGCCGGTCGGCCAGATCGAATCGATCAACCTGGTTCCGGACAGCCCGCAATTCATCCGCGTCAGGATCAACGTCAACGGCGACACGCCGGTGCTCGAAGGCTCGACCGCGACCATCCGCGGCGTCGGCTTCACCGGCGTTTCCCAGATCCAGCTCGATCCGCCGCCAGCGCCGCCGGCCGGCCAGCGCCCGCGTCCGCGCCGCGAGATACGCTGCCCCGAGCAGAATGCGCAGTCGGAATGTCCCTATGGCGTGCCGATCATCCCGACACGCCCGGGCGCGCTGACCAGCCTGCTCAACACCGCCCCGGAGCTGCTCGAGCGGGTCTCGACGCTGACCGAGCGGCTCACCGAATTGCTCTCCGACCGCAACCAGGAATCGATCGCCGGCATCCTCGACAATCTCCAGCAGATCAGCCGCTCGCTCGCCGAGCGCTCGCCCGAGATCGCCGCGGCGCTCGCCGAGGCGCGGGTCGCGATCCGCCAGGCGGGCGAGGCGGCCGACCGGATCGGCCAGCTCGCCAACTCGACCACGCAATTGCTCGACCGCGACGGGCGGCCGCTGATCAACGATTTGCGGACGACCTTGCGCTCGGCCCAGGGCAGCATGGCCCAGCTCGAGGCGGCGATCGCCGACGCGCGGCCGGGCCTCCAGGCTTTCTCCAACCAGACCCTGCCCGAGGTCGGCCAGCTCATGCGCGATTTGCGGGCGAGCTCCGAATCCCTGCGTGAGATCACCGACCGGCTGAACCAGCAGGGCGTCGGCGGCGTCATTAGCGGCCAGCGCCTGCCCAATTACCGGCCGGGAAGAAGGAATTGACGATGCGCCTCAAATTTGCCGCCGCGGCCGCCTCGCTCCTCGCGCTTTCCGCCTGCTTCGGCGGCGCCTCGGTGCCCGATCATCTCCTCACCCTGACCTCGGCGGAGATGCGGCCGGTGGCGACGCCGCGCACCGCCGGCGCGGGCGAGGCGATCACCGTCGCCGTGCCCGCCGTGCCGCAGGCGCTGCGCACGACCCGCATTCCGGTCTATGTCAGCGACACCAGCATCCAATATCTCGAGGATGCGGCCTGGGTCGAGCAGCCCGGCGCGCTCTTCGCCCGGCTGGTCGGCGAGACGATCGCGGCGCGGACCGGCCGGGTCGTGCTCGATCCCAGCCAGTATAGCCACGATCCCGGCACCAGGCTGACCGGGACCCTGGTCAAGTTCGGCCTCGATCCGGCCGCGATGCAGGTGGTGATCGTCTACGATGCCGCCGTGGCGCGCGGGCCCACCGGCGTCGCCACCAACCGTTTCGAGGCGCGCGTGCCCGTCGCCGACGCCACCCCGGCGGCGGTCGCCCCGGCGCTCAACCAGGCCGCCAATCAACTCGCCGGCGAAGTCGCCGCCTGGGTGGGCAATTAGGGCCTGTCACCTTCCGACTTACACCGTCATTCCAGCGAAAGCTGGAATCTCTTTTCCTTTCAGCGCTTTGAAGAAGTGAGATTCCAGCTTTCGCTGGAATGACGTTTCAATCCGTCCGGGCCAAGGCCTCGAACGCGGCGACGATCTCCTTGCGCGTGATCAATTCCGGCGTCAGGGCATGGGTCAGGATGAGCCCTTCGCTGAGCGCGTGCAGCACGCGGACGAAGCGTTCGGCGGGCATCGGCAGATCGGCTTGGTCGACGAAGCGGAGCAGGTTATCGGTCGCCCAGGCATAGAGCCGGCTATTCTCCTTCTGGAGCCGCGACCGCATCTCCTCGTGGGTCAGCGCATAAAGCCGGAAGGAGAGCGCGCCGACCGCGCGCGCGCGCCGCATTTCCGCTTCGGCGGCGACTGTCTCGCCGAGGATCCGCATCTGCTCCCTCAGCGTGGCGCCGGGGCGGAAGGGCGGCGCCACCGGCTGCCAGCGGCGCTCGGCGACGGCGAGGAAGAGCGCCTCGCGGTCGCGGAAATTGCCGTAGATCGCGCCCCGGCTCATTCCGGCCCGCCGCGCCACCTCCTCGAGGCCGGTCCGCTCGAACCCCTTTTCGCCGACGACCGCCGACGCCGCCTCGATCAGCGCCTCGCGCGTGCGCGCCCGTTTGCCGCTTTCGTTTTTTGCCATGGACGCGAGGATACAGATCTGTATAAAAAACGCACGTGTATTTTTATTGGAGCGGACTTATGCATTGGGCTTTGTGGGCGGCGGGCGCGGTCATCCTGCTGCTCGCCATTGGCGGCCTGTGGGAGCGGCGGGCGGGCCGCGACTTTGCGCGCGACCATCCCGCCCCGGGCCGGATGGTCGAACTGGGCGGCGGCCGCCGGCTTCACCTATTGTGCGAGGGCGATGAGGGGCCGGTCATCGTCGTCGAGCAGGGCGCGGGCGAGCCGAGCCTGCTCTGGCGCGCGATCCAGCGCGAGGCCCGCAATTTCTCGCGCTTCTGCCTTTACGACCGGGCGGGCTATTTGTGGAGCCCGCCGGCCCCGGGGCCGCGCACCATCGAGGCGCGCGCCGAGGACCTCCATGCCATGATCGAGGGCGCCGGCCTGCCCGGGCCCTATGTGCTGGTCGCGCACAGCTATGGCGGGCTCGTCGTGCGCGCCTTCGCCCGGCGCTTCCCGGCGGAGACGGCCGGCCTCGTCATGGTCGACGCGATCGAGGAGAGCATCGCCTTCCATCCCGATTATCAGCGCTTCCTCGGGCGCGCGCGGCCGTTCGTCGCTTTGCTGCGCGGCGCCGCGACGGTGGGGCTGGTGCGCCTGCTCGGCACGCTGTTCGGCGGCAGGCCTCGGGATGAAGACGAGGCCGCGATGCGGGCGGCGACGGCGCGCCCCTCCTTCTACGCCGCGATCGCCGACGATATCGCTTCGCTCCGCCGCCCGGGCGAGGATTATGGCCGCCTCGGCGATCTGCCGCTGATCGTCCTCACACACGGCAAGCCGTTTCCGGGCCCGTTCGCCGCGCTCGAGCCGTTCTGGCGCGCCGGCCAGGAGCGTCACGCCGCTTTGTCGACGCGCGGCGCGCTCCGGGTGGCGGAGAGCAGCAACCATATGATCGCCGGCGACGAGCCCGAGCTGGTGATCGGGGCGCTGCGCCGGATGGTCGGGATGGTCGGTAAAGAGTGACTGTCACTCTTTATCGCGCGGCCAGCCGCCACAGCGCGTTGGAGCCGTCGGCCGAGGCGAGCGCGAGGGTGCGGCCGTCCGGGCTGAAGGCGAGGGCCATGACGTCGTCGCTATGCTCCAGCGTCGCCTGCAATGCGCCGTCCGCCACTCGCCACAGCCGCACCGCCGATCCCTTCGGGCCCTGGCCGGTCAGGCCGTGCCAGGCGGTCCAGAAGGCGCTGCGAGCCCGCCCGCCGCTCGCCAGCCAGCGTCCGTCCGGGCTGAACGCGACCGCGTAGACGTGGTCCGACCCGCCGGTCAGCGTCCGCACCAAAGCGCCGTCCGCAACCCGCCACAGCCGCACCGTCGAATCGTCGCCGCCGCTCGCCAGCAGCCGGCCGTCGGGCGAGAAAGCGACGCCGACCACGGCCTGGTCGTGGCCGGCGAGGCGCCTGACCATGCGGCCGCTGGCGACGTCCCATAGGCGGATCGACCGGTCGAAGCTGCCGCTCGCCAGCAGGCGGGAATCGGGACTGAACTCCACCGACCAGATGTTGAGCTCGTGGCCGGCGAGCGTGCGCGCGAGAGCGCCGTCGCTCGCCCGCCAGATCCGGATCAGTCTGTCCTCGCCCGCGGTCGCGAGCCATTGGCCGTCGGGCGACCAGGCCAATGTCCAGACGGTGCCGCCATGGCCCTGCAAGGCGCGGACCTGGCGCCCGTCCGCCACCCGCCAGAGGCGCGCCGTGCGGTCGTAGCCGCCGCTCGCCAGCGTCGCGCCGTCCGGCGCCACCGCGAGCGGCGAGGCGCCGCCGTCATGGACGATCGTGCCGGCAAGCCGGCCATGAGCGTCGATCAGCGCGATCCGCCCGTCGGTCCCCGCCGACGCCAGCCGGCCGTCGCGGAGGAAGGCTATGTCGCGCGCCTCGCCCTGATGATGGGCGAAGCGGCCGGCCGGGCTGGCCGCGAGCATCGCGCCGTCGGCGGCGATCGCGCGGGGCGGCAGGCCGTCGCCGCGCGCCATCAAGGTCAGCAGGAGGAACGCCGCCGCCAGCAGCAGGACGAGGACGCCGGCGATCTTGAGGACCTTCATCCGAGGCTCTTCGAGGCCTGCTCGAACACGTCCTTGCTGAGGCCCGGCGTCGCCACGATCCGCTCCAGCTCCGCGCGCATCAGCTGCGCCCGCGCCTCGCCGAAGCGGCGCCAGCGGCCGAGCGGCGGCACCAATTTGGCCGCGGTCTGCGGGTTGAGCTTGTCCTCGGCGATGATCATGTCTGCGAGGAAACGGTAGCCGCGCCCGGAGGCGTCGTGGAAGGCGCGCTGATTGACCGAGAAGGCGCCGACCAGGGAGCGCAGCCGGTTCGGGTTGGTCATCGAAAAATCCGGATGAAGGGCCAGCGCCTCGACCGCTTCGGCGGTATCGGCCCGCGTCGACAGCGCCTGCACGGTGAACCATTTGTCGAGCACCAGCGCATTGTCCCGGTAGTGATCGTAGAAGGCCGCCAGCGCCGCCGTCCGCTCGGGCGCGTCGCCGTTGACGAGGACGCCCAATGCGCCCTGCCGGTCGGTCATGTTGTCGGCCTCGTCATATTGGCGTTTGGCGAGGCCCGCCGCGTCCGCCGCGCCCGCCGCCATGATATAGCCCAAAGCGATCGTCCTCAGCCGCCGCGCGCCCTTGGCGGCCGGATTGTAGGCGTAGCGATTGGCGACGAAGCCGGCATAAGCGTCGCGCCACAGCGGCTCGAGGCGGCGCCCGAGATCGGCCCTCAGCGCCTCGCGGGCCAGGTGGATCGCGTCGGGATCGACCGCCGCCATCTGGTCGCCGACAAAGGCCTCGCTCGGCAGCAGCACCGCCTCGGCGACGAAGGCCGGATCGAGGCTCTTGTTGGTCAGCGTCTCGCGCACCGCCTCGATCACGGGTTCGTGATCGGCGGCGGCGCCAGCCACGGCACCGATCAACGTGTCGAGCATCAATTGCTGCATCGCCTCGTAGCGGGCGAAGGGATCGTCGTCGCGGGCCGACAGGAAGGCGAGCTCGGCGGCGGAGCGGTCGCTCTCGACCGTCACCGGCGCCGAAAAGCCCCGATTGACCGAGAGCACCGCCTCCTCGCCGACATCCTCGATCACCAGCTCCTGCTTCGCTTCGTCGAGCATGAACAGGCGCTCGTCATGCTTGGCCCCGCTCGTCGCCCCGAACAAAGCGAGCCTGAGCGGGATCGGCATCGGCCGCTTATGCGGCTGGCCCGGCGTCGCGGGCACCTTCTGCTCGAGCGTGACGCGGGCATTGTCGCCCTCGCGCGCGAGCCGGACGCTGACCTTGGGCGTCCCCGCCTGGCTGTACCAGAGGCGGAAGTGGGCGAGATCCTCGCCGCTCGCCTCCTCCATCGCCAGCACGAAATCCTCGCAGGTCACCGCACCGCCGTCATGGGCGGAGAAATAAAGGTCGCAGCCGGCGCGGAACCGCTCCGGCCCCAATATGGTGTGGAGCATCCGGATCAGCTCCGCGCCCTTGTTGTAGACGGTCGCGGTGTAGAAATTGGCGATCTCGATATAGGAATCGGGCCGCACCGGATGGGCGAGCGGGCCGGCATCCTCCTGGAACTGGGTGGCGCGCAGGAGGCGCACGTCCTCGATCCGCTTGACCGCTTCGGACCCCATGTCGGCCGAGAAGCTCTGGTCGCGAAAGACGGTGAAGCCCTCCTTCAGGGAGAGCTGGAACCAGTCGCGGCAGGTGACCCTGTTGCCCGACCAATTGTGGAAATATTCATGGGCGACGACGCCGGCGATGCCGTCATAATCGCTGTCGGTGGCGGTATCGGGATCGGCCAGGATGTAGCGCGAGTTGAAGATGTTGAGGCTCTTGTTCTCCATCGCACCGAAATTGAAATCGCCGACCGCGACGATGTTGAAGATGTCGAGGTCGTATTCGCGGCCATAGACCTCCTCGTCCCATTTCATCGCCGCCTTCAGCGACGCCATTGCGTGCTCGGTGCGCTCGAGATCGCCGTCGCGCACCCAGATGGCGAGATCGACCTTGCGGCCCGAGCGGGTGGTGAAGCTGTCGCGATTGGCGACGAGATCGCCGGCGACGATGGCGAACAGGTAGCAGGGCTTGGGGAAGGGATCGTGCCATTCCGCCCAGTGCCGGCCGGTGGCGGGATCCTCGCCCTTGGCAACCAGATTGCCGTTGGAAAGCAGGACCGGGAAGGCCGCTTTGTCGCCGATCAGCCTGACCTTGTAGCGCGACAGCACGTCGGGCCGGTCGGGGAAGGGCGTGATCCGTCGGAAGCCCTCGGCCTCGCACTGGCTGCACAGCATGCCGCCCGATTCGTAGAGGCCCATGAGCTGGGTGTTGGCCCTCGGCGCGATCGCGACTTCGGTTTCGACGATGGCGCTGTCGGCGTCGATCGGGATTTTGAGCACGTCCTTCTCGAACCAGTAATTGACCGGTTCGCCGCCGACGCTGACGTTGATCAGGGTCAGCCCGGACGCGTTGAGCCTGAGCGGCGCCTGATGCTCGCCGCCCCGCGCGACATGGAGCCTGGCCCGCACGATCGTCCGCGCCGCGCCGAGGTCGAACTCCACCTCGATCTCGGGCACCAGCCATTCCGGCGGCCGATAATCCTCGCGGCGCGTGACATGGGGGGCGGCGGGGGCGTTGAGGGCGTCGGGCATCGAATCGCTCTAGGCCTCAGCAAAGAGGTGCGCAATAATCGGCCGCTCGCGCGCACCGCATTGCCGCGCGGCGCCAGCGCGGCGCGGCGGCGGCGGCGCATTGGGAGTGAAAACGCTTTTTCCGGAAGGATCTAGCCATGATGACGGATCTGATTCTCGCCATCGCCCATCATTTGCTGGCCTTCGCTCTGCTCGGCATTCTCTTCGCGCAATATGCGATCGTCCGGCCCGGGCTCGCCGGCGCGGGACTGAACCGGGTGCGGATGTTCGATCGCTTCTACGGGCTGTTCGCGGGCCTCTTGATCGTCGTCGGCGTGCTGCGCGTGATTTACGGGCTCAAAGGGCCGGATTTCTACCTCGCCAATCCGGTCTTCTGGGCGAAGATGGCCGCCTTCCTCGCGGTCGGCCTGCTCTCCATCCCGCCGACCCTGCGCATCCTCGCCTGGGGCCGCCGCGCGACCGCGGATCCCGATTTCGTCGTTCCCGACGCCGAGATCTCGCGGGTCCACATTTGGCTCGGCGTTGAGCTCGCCGTCTTCGTCCTGATCCCGGCCTTCGCCGCGACGATGGCGCGCGGCATCGGCCTCTAGGCCGTGCTCGATACCCTCGCGCCCGATTGAAATGTAGGAATTGGTCTGATCTATCCTCGCCGATGGGCGCGCATCAACAGCAGCCCCTCCCCTCGACAGGGAAGCAGCGGCATCGGGACGCTCCACTGAATCCAAAGGATTTTATCGGCGGAGATGAGGGTATTTGGTGTACCTCCGGCGCCGGGAGCCGGCACCGCATGGAAGGGGACGCACAGCTGGGCGTCCCCTTCTTGCTAGACCGTGCCCAGGGCCTGGTCGAAATCGGCGATGAGGTCGTCGGCATCCTCGACGCCGATCGAGACGCGGACCAGATTGTCGGTGATGCCGAGCGCCTGCTTGCGCTCGGGCGGGACCGAGAGGTGGGTCATCGCGGCGGGCGCGCTGGCGAGGGTTTCGGTGCCGCCGAGGCTGACCGCGAGATGGGCGATCTTCAGCGCGTCGAGGAAGGCGAAGGCCTCCGTCTCGCCGCCCTTCAGATAGAGCGAGAAGGTCGAGCCGGCGCCGGTGCAATGGCGGCGATAAATGTCGGCCTGGCGCGCGTCGCCGCCCTCCTCGAGGAAGCCGAGATAGCCGACGCTTTCGACCTTGGCGTGATCGCGCAGGAAGCGGCAGACCTTGTCGGCATTCTCGCCGGCGCGGGTCATCCTGAGCTCGAGCGTCTCGAGGCTCCGGAGCAGCATCCAGGCGGTATTGGGGTCGGTGATCGTGCCGATCGTGTTCCTGAGCATGCGAATGACGTTGATCAGCTCCTTCGAGCCGGTGATCCCGCCCGCGACCAGATCCGAATGGCCGCCCGCATATTTGGTCAGCGAATAGACCGAAAGGTCGGCGCCGTGGCGCAGCGGATGGTGCCAGAGCGGGCCGAGGAAGGTGTTGTCGATCGCGATCGGCGGGCGCTCTCCGTCCGCGAAGGCGGCGTCGGCGGCGCGGCGCACCGCCTGGACGTCGACCAAAGCGTTGGTCGGATTGGCCGGGCTTTCGAGATAGATGAGCGGGACCCGGCCCATTGCCTTGGCGCGCGCGATCGTGTCGGCGATCTCGTCCTCGGTCGCGCCGGCGGGGAAATCGAGCCATTTGACGCCGAAGCGGCCGAGGATGCGGCCGATCAAAGTCTCGGTCGCCGCATAAAGCGGCCCGGAATGGACGACGACGTCGCCGGGCTGGACGAAGGCGAGCAGCAAGGTGGCGATCGCCGACATGCCGCTGGAGAAGCTCAAGGCGTCCTCGGCATCTTCCCACAGGCCGAGCCTATCCTCGAGGATTTCCTGATTGGGGCCGTTGAAGCGCGAATAGACGAGGCCCTCGGCGCCGCCCGGCCTTTTGCCGGTGACGCCCTCGAAATGGCGCTTGCCGGCGGCGGCATTCTCGAAGACGAAGGTCGAGGTCAGGAAGATCGGCGGCTTCAGCGAGCCTTCGGACAGAGCGGGGTCGAAGCCATGGCCCATCATCAGGGTCGAGGGCTTGAGCCTGCGGCCGCCAAGCTCCAGCACGTCGGGCTTGGGGCGACGACGAGGGGTCGCCCCGCTGAGGTCGGATTCGTCGGTCATTCTTGCGTCTCCTTGCACCCACTTGCTCATCGCTGAGTAGGGACCGAGCCGAGTCGCGGAGAGACCGGCTCACCGGCCGTTCGCAAGGGAGCGGCCCGGGGGTGAGGTCTGTTGCCCACCGGCTCCCTAGCCGATTGTGCGCCGCTCTCGCTAGGGTCTATTCGGGCAAAGCGATGAGCGAGATCTGCCGGCCGTAACTGGGCTCGCCGCGATGGGTGGCGCGGCGGTAGGAGTAGAAGCGATCGGCGTCCGCATAGGTGTCGAGCCCGAGCGCCTCGGCGCAGATAATTCCGGCTTCCGCGAGGCGGGCGAGGACATAGGCTTCGATATCGAACTGGTGATGGCCCTCGCGGCCGGGGGTGAAGAAGCGTTCGTTGGCGGGGTCGGCCTCGGCGAAGCGGCGGAGGAAGGCCTCGTCGACCTCGTAGCTTTTGCGGGCGATGACCGGGCCGATCGCGGCGGTGATTCGCTCGCGGCGAGCGCCGCGGTCCGCCATCGCCGCGACGACCGATTCGATCACGCCGGAAAAGGCGCCCTTCCAGCCGGCATGGGCGGCGCCGATCACGCCGGCCTCGCGGTCGGCGAGCAGCACCGGCGTGCAATCGGCGGTAAGGATGCCGAGGACGAGGCCGGGACGATCGGTGACGATAGCGTCGGCCCTGGGGCGGCCATCGCCGGGCCAGGGCGCGGCCGCATAGAGCGCGTCGGGCGAATGGACCTGGTGGACCGTGACCAGGGCGGCGCCCGGCGCCACCGCCGCCACGGCGCGCCGGCGATTCTCCAGGATTGCGTCGCGGTCGTCGTCCGAGCCCAGGCCGACATTGAGCCCGGCATAGGCGCCCGTCGAGACGCCGCCCTTGCGGCCGAGAAAGCCGTGCGGGAGTCCGTCCAGGCTGGCGGCGCGGATGATTTCGACGCCGCTCATCCAAGGTCGAGCCGCATCACGGGGTCGTTATAGGTCCGCGTGCCGAGCTGGAACGGCGCCGCGCCGACGGTGACGAAGCCGTGGCGCCGGTAGAAGGCGGCCGCGCGGTCGCCACGCTCCCAGACGCTGAGGAACAAGGCCGGCGCGCCCTCGGCCCGCGCGGTTTCGATCACCCAGAGCATCAGCGCCGCCGCGACGCCCGCGCCCTGCCAGGGCGCCAGCACGTAGAATTGCTTGATCTCCAGCGTCCCCGCGGGATGATAAACCGGCAGCGCCATCGGCGCCAGCTTGACGTAAGCGATGACGCCGCCCTCCGCCTCGGCCAGCCGGATCCGGATCGCGGAATCGCCAAGCTCGGCGGGCAGGCCGCCGGGGCCGAACTTGCGATCGAGATGAAGCGCCATGTCGGCCGGATCGAAATGGGCGCCGAACGTCTCGGCGAACACGCGCCGCCCGGTCGCGGCGAGCGCCGGGCCGTCGGCGGGGACGGCGTCGCGATAGACGATGCTCACAGTTTGAGCCGCATGATGATGTCCTCGTCTGCGTGGCTGCCGACCATGAAGGCGTAGACGCCGACCGCTTCGAAGCCGTAGCGCGCGTAAAAGGCCCTGGCGCGGTGATTGTCGGTGAAGACCGAGAGAAAGAGTTGAGCCGCGCCGCGCCGCCGCGCTTCGTCGAGCACCCAGGCCATCAGGACATGCGCGACGCCGGCGCCCTGCCAGGGCTTCAGCACATAGAGCTGGCGCAGCTCCGCGGTCGGCCCCTCGACCTCGAACGGGAGCGAAGGCGGGCCGACCTTGGCGAAGCCCGCCGCTTCGCCGTCCGCTTCGGCGATGCGGACCGAAAAGCGCGGATCTTCGAGCTCGCCCCGCCAATTGGCCTCGCTGTGATTGACCAGGAAGGCGGCGAGATTCTCGGGCGTGTAGAGATGGCCGAACGTCTCGGTGAAGCTCTCCGGCCCGATCCGCGCCATCAGCGCCGCGTCGGCGGCGGTGGCGTCGCGATAGGCGATGGCGCTCATCGCAAGCCCACGGGCTCGGGCCATGACGGAGCGCTGAGCGCCATCGCCCGGAACAGCCGCCCCATGCGCCCCGGCGAGGAGAGCCGGTCGCGCGCCTCCGCGATCTCCCCCGCCCTATCCGGCGTTCTTTTGGCGAGCGCGGCGGCGCGCAGAGGCAGCCCCATGGCATCGAGCCAGTCGCCCTGCGCGACCGGGCCGGAGACTCGAACGCCATGCGCCGCCCCGGCGAGCGCGGAAAAATCGACATGGGCGCTGAGGTCGCGCTCGCCCGGCGCCTCGAACGGATCGGCATAAGAATGGCGGGAGACGGATTGAAGCGTGTCGCCCCTGCCGGCCCGGTCGTGGCCGTAATCGACGATCAAAGCGGCGCCTCCCTGGCGCGCGAGGCGACGGGACAGATCGCCGACGATGGCGAGCGACACGGGTGAGCGCTCGCTCTCCACCTCACCGAGCGGGACGAACCGGCCCTCACGCCAGTCGACGGTTCGAATCCGTCCCGGGGAGACATTTTGTTCGACCGGAAGCGCATCGAAAAATTCATTGGCGACCACCAGAAGAGGCCCCTCGTCGGGCAATGTCGACAGGTCGCCGTGCCAGACCGCGCCCGGCACCCGCTCCGCCTGGGCGTCGCGCAGCGCCGGGCTGGTCTCGACCAAGTGGACGGCCGGTTCGAGGCCGGCGGCGCGCATCGCCCGCAGCGCATCCGCCGCGAGCGTGCCTCGGCCCGGGCCTAGCTCGACATAGACCGCGCCCTCCGGCCGGCCCGCGCGCTGCCACAGATCGGCGAGCCAGATCCCGACCAGTTCGCCGAACATCTGGCTGATCTCGGGCGCGGTGACGAAATCGCCGGCCGCGCCGAACGGGTCGCGGGTCGCATAATAATGCGCGTTCGCCTCCGCCATAAAATCGGCGACCGGGATCGGCCCCTCCTCGGCGATGCGGCGCCTCAGCCTGCGCTCAAGCGGGCTGCTCATCGGCCGGCACCGGCTGGACCCGGCCCTCGCGCTTGTTCGCGGTCAGCACCAGATAGACGCCACCGAGGATCATCGGAACCGACAGCCACTGGCCCATGTGGAGGCCGGTCGTCTGGGCGAAGCCGACGAGATGGGCGTCGGGCGCTCGGATGAATTCGAGGCCGAAGCGGACCAGGCCGTAAACCAGGATGAAGGCGCCGACGAGCTTGCCCGGCTGATAGCGGGCCCGCGTCTTCCAGAACATGACCCAGAGCAGGATCATCAGGAAGAGGCCCTCGAGCAAAGCCTCGTAGAGCTGGCTCGGGTGGCGCGGCGGGCCCAATATGGCCATGCCGTCGGCCACTTCGGGGAAGCGCACCGCCCAGGGCACATTGGTCGGCGCGCCCCACAATTCGCCGTTCACGAAATTGGCGAGCCGGCCCAGGAACAGGCCCGGCGGGATGCAGCAGGCGACATAATCGTGGACCCGCAGCCAATCGAGCTTCTTGCGCCAGGCGAGGAACAGGATGGCGAGGCTGACCCCGATGACGCCGCCGTGGAAGGACATGCCGCCATCCCACAAGCGCACGATCTCGATCGGATTTTGGAGATAATCGAGCGGCTTGTAGAAGAGGACGTAGCCGAGCCGGCCGCCCAGGATGATGCCCAATGTCGCGTAGAAAGCGAGGTCATCGGCGTGGCGGCGGGCCATGGGCGCACCCGGCGCGCGGATCAGCTTCAGCAGATACCACCAGCCGATGATGATTCCGAACAGATAGGCGAGGCTGTACCAGCGGAGCTGAAACCAGCCCCATTCGAACAGCACCGGATGCAGGCCGAGATCATTGTAGCTGATCGCCCCGCTTGCTGTTGCCATCGATGTCAGTAGCGCGTCGATCAAGGCTTCCCCCTTCCGGTTCGCGCCTTCATAGAGGGGGGAGAAAAAAAGGCAAAGCGGAGACGACCCGAGGCATGGCGAGCGATCTCGACCGCAAATATGACGCGGTCCTGGCCGAGCAGATCGGCGCCGGCGGGCGCTTCCGGATCGACCGCGACGAGGAAGGCCGCGCGGTCGTCGGCAATTTTCCGGCGACGCTGCCGGCCTTATTCCAGGCGTTCAGCGCGCTCCACGCCGCCACCGAAGGCGTGATCGCCGGGCCTGAGCGGCTGACCTTCGCCGCGCTCGACGCCCGCTCGGACCGGCTGGCGCGGGTGCTGGCCGGAAGCTGGGGCGTCGCCAAGGGCGACCGCGTCGCCATCGCGATGCGCAATTGCCCGGCCTGGATCCTCTCCTACATGGCGGTCTTGAAAGCCGGCGGGATCGCGACCCTGATCAACGGCTGGTGGCAGGCCGACGAGATGCGCCACGCGCTCGATCTTTCGGCGCCCGAATTGATCATCGCCGACGAGACCAGGGCGAAATTGCTCAAGGCCGGCGGCTGCACGATCCCGACCGTGGCGCTGCCGGTCGCCGGGCCGCTCGACGCCGCGCTGGCGCCGCTGCTGGCGCGCACGGACGAGGCCGACCTCCCCGAAATCGCGCCCGGGGATGACGCCACCATATTGTTCACCTCGGGCTCGACCGGCCTCGCCAAGGGCGCGGTCTCGACCCACCGGGCCGTCACCACGGGCACCTATGCCTACACGCTTGGCCTCGCCGTGCTGCTCGGCATCAAGGAGCGCGACAACGACCCGCCGCCCAACCCGCCCAAGACCCTGGTCAACGTGCCCCTCTTCCACGTCACCGGCGAAGTGCCGGTCCTGCTCAACAGCTTCGTGATCGGCCGGACCATGGTGCTGATGCCAAAATGGGATGCGGGCGAGGCGCTCAGGCTGATCGAGAAGGAGACGATCACTTATTTCGTCGGCGTGCCGACGATGAGCCTCGAATTGATGCAGCATCCCGATCTCGGCCGCTACGATTTGTCCTCGCTGACCGACATCGCCGCGGGCGGCGCGCCCCGGCCGGTCGCCCATGTCGCCCGGCTCGAGGACAGCTTCCGCGGCGCCCAGCCGGCGCTCGGCTACGGCCTGACCGAAACCAATGCGGCCGGCTGCGGCAATTTCTGGTCGAACTATCACGACAAGCCCGCCTCGACCGGCCGCGCCCAGCTGCCCTTCGTCGAGCTCGCCATATTGGGAGAAGGCGATCGCCACCTCCCGACCGGCGAGCGCGGCGAGGTGGCGATCCGATCGGCCTCGAACATCCGCGGCTATTGGGGCGACGAGGCCGCGACCCGCGCCGCCTTCACCGCGGACGGCTATTTCAAGAGCGGCGACATCGGTTATCTCGATGAGGACGGCTATCTGTTCATCGTCGACCGCAAGAAGGACATCATCATCCGCGGCGGCGAGAATATCGCCGCACAGGAGGTCGAGGCGGCGATCTACGCGCATCCCGCCGTCTCCGAGGCGGCGGTGTTCGGAATTGCCGACGAAAGGCTGGGCGAGGTTCCCGTCGCCCTGGTCTATTGCGAGAAGGAGAGGCTCGACGCCGAAACCTTGCGAGACTTCCTCGCCGGCCGGCTCGCCCCGTTCAAGCTGCCCGCATTCATCCGCTTTTCGGACCAGCCGCTGCCCAAGCTCGGCACCGGCAAGATCGACAAGGTCTCGCTGCGCGCGCAATATCGCGACGCGGTCGCCACGCCCGCCTGAGCCGTCCGGACGGCGCGACGCAACCGCAGGGCCGCTTGTTCATTGTTGCGGCGAGGAGAAAGACATGAAGAGCCTCACCCTCACCGCCGCCGTCGGCCTCGCTTTGGCCCTGTCCGGCTGCGGCGACACCACGCCGCCCAACGCCCAGGCGCCCGCGATCACCATCGCCAACCCCGGCAGCGACCGGCTCAAGACGCTGTCGCCGCTCAACCAGCGGATCGGGTTGCTGCACGCGATCACGCAAAGCGGCAAGAGATGCGGGCGAGTCCTCACCGGCGTCTATCAGCAGCGCCATGAGAATCTCGCAATGTGGGTCGCGATCTGCGAGGGCGGCAAGGCCTGGGCGGTGTTCATCGCGCCGACCGAGGACATCCAGGTCAGCGACTGCGCCGAGCATCGCCAGCTCGGCCTGCCGCTGTGCCGCCCCGTCCCCCCGCTCCCGGCCGACCCCGGCGCGCCGCCCGGCACCGAGGTCAATGCCAGCGAGATCGAGGCGGCGAACCGGAACCTGACCAACGGGCTCTAGAGCGGCGTCGAACGTCGCCCCGGCTTGACCCGGGGTCCACCTTCTTGTGGCGCGATGGGAAAGAAGGTGGAAGCGGATCAGGTCCGGCCTGACGAAATAGCCTCAATCTGCCCGCAGTCCGCTAGAAGCCGCGCGCCGGAAGCTCGTCGCGCTCGGCCGTAATTGGGAAGAGCCGGAAATCGCGCGACACGGTCGCCCCCGCGACTGCCGTCACCCTTCGGCTGGAGGCGGCATAGCTCCGCTTCGAGGCCCGGATCCTGACGGTGCCGGAGCGATCGACGGTCAGGCGATATTGTCCCCGATCGTCGGTTGCGGTCCTGAGGTCGCTGCCGTCGATCGCCACGTTCGCCCCGGCCAGCGGGCGGCCGCCCTCATCGGTCACGCGGCCGACGACGGCGCCGGTCTGGGGGATCGCCGCGGCGGGCACGACCAAGGCGAGGAACGGGAGCAACCTCTTCAGCAATTCTCGTATTTCCAGTTGCGGCGCTTGCCTTCGGCGAGCCATTCGATCGTCAAAGCGAGGCGTTTGGCGCGAGTTTCGTCGCGCTTCGCCTCGGTCACCCATTCGACATATTCGCGTTGGCAGGAGGGCGAGAAAGCGTCCCAGGTCGCGGCGGCGGCGGGCGCCGCGTCGATCGCCGCGCGCAGATCCTGGGGCACGGCGAAGGGCGCCTTCACCGTCTTGTTGCGGACCGGCTTCACGCCTTCGTCGACCAGCTTCATCGCCTTCTTCGTGAGCTCCATGAGCGTCGCGCGCGGCGGCAGATCGTCGAGCGAGGTCAGCCGGCCGAACTGGCCCATCGCGCTTGCCTGGGCGGGATCGGCCTCGAGCACCTGGCTGCCGCTCCAATAGCCGAAGGTCGCGTGCGCCTTGAACGCGGCGAAGCCGGCGAGGATCTTGCCCTTGTACATGAACGAGGGGCAGCTCCACTTCAGCGTCTCCTCGCAATCGGGGCAGGCGGCATGGACGATGTCGCGCAAATGGCACAGGATCGGCCGGGCGAAATCCGCCTGGCGCTCGATATAGGCGTCGATCCTCGGGTCCGTCTTCATCCTAATCCTCCCCTTGTCCTGCGGCGGGAAGATGACTCCGATTGCCGCTTTGCTCAAGTCGCGGCTCCGCAACGGGGGCTCAAGCCGCCGCGGCGACCCGCGCCCGCGCCGCGCGCAGGCCCTCGACGCTGAAGATGGCGAGCGCGATCCAGATCGCGCCGAAGCACAGAGCATGGGCGCGGGTGAAGGGTTCGCCAAAGGCGAGCACCGCGAGCAGGAATTGCAGCGACGGCGCGATATATTGGAGGAAGCCGAGCGTCGAATAAGGCAGTCTTTTCGCCGCGGCGGTGAACAGCAGCAGCGGGATCGCCGTCACCGCGCCGCCCAGGATCAGCAAAGCGTCGGTGCCCGTCCCGACTACGCCGAAGCCGCCGAAGCCCTGGATCTGCAGATAGACCACCCAGGCGAGCGAGACCGGCGCGAGGATCGCGGTTTCGACCCACAGGCCTTCGAGCGCGTCGACCGGCGCGACCTTGCGCAGGAAGCCGTAGGTGGCGAAGCTCGCCGCCAAAGTGAGGCTGATCCAAAGGCCTGACCCGGCGCCGGCGGCGAGCACCGCGACGCCGGCGCCGGCGAGCAGGCAGGCGAAGATTTGCGGCCGGCTGAGCCGCTCCTTGAGGAGCAGGACCCCGAGCAGGACGTTGACCAGGGGGTTGAGATAATAACCGAGGCTGCCCTCCAGGACATGGCCGCTGACGATCGCATAGATATAGACCAGCCAGTTCACCGCGATCAGCAATGCGGTGACGAGGAGCGTGATCAGCACCTTCGGCGTCGCGAGCGCGGCGCGGATGGCGGGCCAGCGGCGCAACAAGGTCGCCAATGCGCCGAGGAAGACCAGCGACCACAGGATGCGATGGGCGACGATTTCGGTCGGCGCGACGCCGGCGAGCAGCTTGAAATAAAGCGGCATCACCCCCCAGATCGCGTAGGCGGCGAGGCCGAGCAGGATGCCGGCGCGCTTGCTGTCTATCCCCTGGGACATCGCGGCGCGGTAGAGAAGCGCATGCGCCGCTTCAAGCGCGGCGGTTGTGGTCGCGGCCCGGCGGGGCTATTTCCCATCGCCGGCCAGGAGGAAATCGCCATGTCCCGCTCGAACCCGTTCATCGCCGCGGGCGCCGCCGCCACGCTCGCGCTGGCCGGTTGCGGCGCACCGGCCGAGAACGAGGCCGCGGCGAACCGCAACGCCGTCGCCGAGAGCAGGACCGAGAACGGCCAGCTCACCGTCCGCGCGCAGGGCGTCGACCTCAAGATCGACCTCCCCCCGCCGCTGCGCCGCATGGCCGGCGACCGGGACGGCGCCTTCCTTTATCCGGGCGCCGTCGCGGGCAGCGGCGACCGGGGCGATCGCTTCCACAGCGACGACTCGCCCGACGTCGTGGCGCGCTGGTATCGGGATCCGGCGCGCGCCCCCCGCTTCGCGATCACCATCGTCGAGCGCCAGGGCCCGGCTTTTGTCCTCACCGGCACCGCCCGGGGCGGCGACGGGCTCCGCATTCGGCTGACGCCGGGCGCGCGCGGCGAGGGAACCGACGGGCAGATCACCCTCTCCGCCACCGAATGATGGCCGAGCCGCTCGCCGATCCGGGGGAAGTCCGCGCCCATCTCGTCGCGGCGGCGAAGGCCGGGACGGCGCTCAGCTATGGCGCTTTGCTCGAGCATCTCGGCTACCGTTTCTCGCGGCCGAAAATGCGGGCGCTCTGCGCGATGCTCGGCGAGATCGACCGCGAGGCAGAGGCGCGCGGCGAGCCCGAGCTCGCGGTTCTGGTGGTGCGGGCGAGCGACGGCATTCCGGGCCAGGGCTGGTGGGTGGCCGGCGGCGGCGCGGGGCGCGGCTATGAAGGGCCCTGGGAGGGCCCCGAAGCGGCGCGCTTCATCGCGCGCGTGCAGGCGCGGACCTTTGCATTCTGGCAGTCCCCTTCCGGGACAATCGCCCGCAAGGGCCCGCATTAACCATCTTCGCTCACCCATTGGTCGGCGGATTGCGGCATAGGGGTGGCGAAGAGGATTTGCCCATGTCCCGCCACGCCGGCCTTCTCCTTCGCGGCCTCGGCCCTGCCGGCCTGCTCGCGCTTGCCGCCTGCGGCGGCGGCGGCGGCAACAACCTCGCCGCGATCGACAACGAGCTCGTCGCCAACAGCGTCGATCCGGCGCTGACCAGCGCGCTCGAGGACCAGATCGCGGTCGACAACAACCTCAACCAGCAGGCCCACCCCAATTCGGCCCGCCCGCCCGAAACCCCGGTCCAGGCGCAATATCCGGCCGACGCCGGGCCCGGCGAGAGCGGCGGCGCCCGCGCCCAGCGCGCCGCCGCCAGCGGCGGACCTGCCGCGCCGCCCTCGGCCGCTTCCTGCGGCGGCGCCTTCGATTACGGTCCGCAATGGACAAGCCGGATGCCCGCCGAATTCCCCGCTTATCCTGGCGGCCGCGTCACCGAGGCGGCCGGCAACGACCATGGCGATTGCCGCATGCGCGTCGTCACCTTCACCACCGGCGACCCGCCCGGCCGCGTGCTCGAACGCTACCGTTCGCTGGCCGCGCGCGGCGGCTATTCGGCGGAGCAAAGGCAACGCGGCGGCGACCAGGTGCTGGGCGGGACGCGGGACGAAAGCGCTTATTACCTGATCGTGACGCCGGCCGGCGGCGGTTCGGAAGTCGCGCTGATCGTCAATAACGGGCGGTAACGGCCCGCCACTGGCGGAGCGCGGCCCGCATCGCTACATCGCGGGCCATGCCCAATCTCCTCATCGTCATGCTGGGCGGCGCGATCGGCGCCGGGCTGCGCCATCTGGCCGGCGGCGCCCTGCTGGCGCGGCTCGGGCCGGGCTTTCCGTGGGGGACTTTGTTCGTCAACCTCGCCGGCGGCCTGTTGGTCGGCCTCTTGACCGGCTGGTTCGTGCGCGGCGGCGCCAACGAGGCGATGCGCCTGTTCCTCGCCGTCGGAATTCTCGGCGGCTTCACCACCTTCTCGGCGTTCAGCCTCGAAACCTTCCTGATGGTCGAGCGCGGCGAGATCGGCATCGCCGCCGCTTATGCGGGGATTTCGGTCGTTGGCTCGGTGGCTTTGCTCTTCGCCGGCCTGTGGCTGATGCGGGCGGCGCCGGGATGAGCGCCGCCGAAGTCCGCAGCTTCGCGGTGAGCGCGGAGGATGACGGAATCAGGCTCGACCGCTGGTTCCGGCGCAACCTGCCCGAAATCAGCTTCGGCCAGGTGTCGCGATGGGCGCGGACCGGGCAGTTGCGCGTCGACGGCAAGCGCGCCACGCCGGGCGACCGCATTCTCGCCGGCCAGTCGATCCGAGTCCCGCCGCAGGGCGAGGAGGAGGCGCCGGCCGCACCGAAGAAGCCGGCGCCCAAGCGCGAGACGCTGAGCGCCGACGAGATCGAGTTCGTCCGCGCGCTCGTCATCCACCAGGACAAAGCGGCGATCGTCGTCAACAAGCCGCCCGGCCTCGCCACCCAGGGCGGCACCAAGACGAAGGACCATCTCGACCGGCTGCTCGACGGCCTCGCCGAGGGAGACGCGCCACGGCCCAAGCTGGTCCACCGGCTCGACAAGGACACGTCGGGGGCATTGGTGGTGGCCCGTACTCCACGCGCTGCCGCCTTCTTCTCGAAGAGCTTTTCCGGGCGGACGGCGCGCAAGGTCTATTGGGCTTTGGTCGTCGGCGTGCCTTCGATCGACGACGGCATGATCGAGCTGCCGCTCGCCAAGCAGCCGGGCTCGGGCGGCGAAAAGATGCATGTCGACGAGAAGGAAGGGCTGCCTGCGCGAACCCGCTACCGCGTCATCGAGCAGGCCGGCAACCGCACCGCCTGGGTCGAGCTCCAGCCCTTCACCGGCCGCACCCACCAATTGCGGGTCCATATGGAGGCGATCGGTCACCCCATCGTCGGCGACGGCAAATATGGCGGCCAGGACGCCTTCCTGACCGGATCGATCAGCCGCAAGCTCCATCTTCACGCGCGGCGGCTGCGCATCGACCATCCCGACGGCGGCCAGATCGACGTCACCGCGGAGCTGCCCGACCATTTCGCCGCGAGCATGGCCTCATTGGGCTTCGACCTTTCGCTCGGCGACCTGCCGCTCGACGAGGTCAAATATTCCGAGACGGCCGAAGGCAAGCGCAAGGCGATCTCGGCCGCCGCCAAATCGCGCCGCAAGGACCGCAAGGGCGAGCGCCGCTCGCGCCGGCGCGGCTGATGCACCCGAACCGCGCCTTCGCCTGGGATGATCGCGACGACATGCTGGCCTTCGTCGCCGACATCGCCTTCTGCACCGTGGCAGCCGAGGGGCCGACGGTCGCGCACGCGCCGGTCGTCGTCCATCCGCCGAACCGCATCCGCTTCCACATAGCGCGCGGCAACCGGGCGAAGCTCGACGGCCGCCGCGCCATCATTTCGTGCCTGGGCCCCGACGCCTATGTCAGCCCCGACTGGTACGGCACGCCCGAGCAGGTGCCGACCTGGAACTATCTCGCCGTCGAGGCGGAGGGCCCGCTGCGCCGGCTGGACGAGGATGAGCTCGCCGCCCTGCTCGACGACCTGAGCGCCGCCCACGAGGCCCGGCTGGCGCCCAAGCCCGGGTGGACCCGCGCCAAGATGAGCCCCGGCCGCTTCGAGGCGATGCTGAAGGCGATCATCGGCTATGAGCTGGCGATCGAGGACCTGCGCGGCACCAGGAAGCTCGGCCAGCATAAGAGCGAAGCCGAGCGGCATGGCGCCGCCGAGGGCCTCGCGCCGTTCAACCCCGCCCTCGCCGCCCTGATGCGGCCCGACCCGAAAGCCACGCCATGACCCCCGAACGAGACGAAGCCTATTGGCGCAACCGCTTCATCGTCATGAACCTTATCCGGATCGGCGCGACCGCAATGGTCCTGTTCGGAATCATGCTGTGGCAGAGCGACCTGATCGTCCGGGGCGGCTCGATCATCGGCCTGCCGATCGCTTTGGTCGCTTTGGTGGCGAGCTTCTTCGCGCCCAAATCCTACGCCCACCGCCACCGGACGCCGCCGGCCCCGTGAAGCGCTTCTACAAGGAAGCGACGGTCGGCGAGGGGAACCGGATCCTGCTCGACGGGCGGCCGGTGCGGACGCCGGGCCGGGTGCCGCTGGCCCTGCCCAATGCCCGGCTCGCCGAGGCGATCGCCGATGAATGGACCGCGCAGGGCAAGGATATCGACCCGCGCGCGATGCGGCTGACCGGCCTCGCCAACGCCGCCATCGACCGGATCGCGCCCGACCCCGCCGCCTTCGCGCAGGGGCTCGCGGCCTATGGCGAGAGCGACCTGCTCTGCTACCGCGCCGACGGCCCGGCGGCGCTGGTCGCGCGCCAGATTGAAATGTGGGAGCCCCCCCTCGCCTGGGCACGGGCGCGCTACGATGTGAAGTTCGAGGTCGTCGCCGGGATCATCCACAAGCCCCAGCCGCCCGAGACCGTCGCGCGCCTCGCCGCCGCTCTGGCCGCGCGCGACCCGTTCGAGCTGGCGGGCCTGTCGCCCCTCGTCACCATCTCCGGCTCGCTGATCGTGGCGCTGGCGCTGGCCGAGGGCGCGATCGGCCTCGACGCCGCCTGGGCCGCCGCCGCGCTCGACGAGCTATGGCAGGCGCAGAATTGGGGCGAGGACGCGGACGCCGCCAGGGCGCTCGCCGCCCGCCGCGCCGATTTCGCCGCGGCCGCGCGGTTTTTGAGCTTGCTTGATCCCCTTGCCCGCTCATCCTGAGTAGGGACCGAGCGAAGTCGAGGGCCCGTATCGAAGGACGCTTCAGGGCTCTTCGCGCGCGTCCCTGGTTGCCGCGACGACCTCCTCGGGCGGCGCCTTCAGGAACCAGGCGACGATCACGCCGGCCGCCGCCAGCATCAGCGCGTCGGCGATGAAGGCGTAGAGGAAATGCGGCCAATCGTGATGGTAATAAAGCGGCTCGCCGAGATTGGTGAAGGCGGCCCCGGCAATGCCGATGATCGCCGCCACCCGCGCCCGCGATCCGAAATCCCGCACCCGCCCGTCTATGCCGATCAAGGCCAGGCCGATGAGCAAGGCGATGGCGAAGTTGAACACGAAGCCCTTGCCGATCGTCGCCGGATCGAGGGCGGCCACGAAGCCGCTGCTATTATAGTGGACGGTGGCGATCGGGCCGTTGCCGTACATCGCCGTCTGGCCGCCCGAACGCGTGTCGTCGGGGATCATATAGGTGCCGGTTTGCGGCAGATTCGCCTTCAGCGCCTGCTGGATGGCGAGCGCCGGCACGTCGTCGACGCTCTTGTTCGCCAGGTTCTTGAGGCCCAACGGCCCGAAGAAGACGAAGCCGATGATGAACATCGCGATCGCCGCGACGAACGAGCCCCAGACCACGCGGATCATGACGTCCTCCCCCTGCCTGTCGGGTGGGAAGCTACACCTTTTGCACTGGATGGGGACAGTCACTTTCGGCACGAAGTGCGAAGCGACGCACCGGGCAGCCGAAAGTGACTGTCCCCGGCCCCGTCCCCGATCAGACGATCAGCTCCCGGACGAAATCGTGGAGGAAGACTCGCCGCGTCGCCTTGAGCCGCTCGGCTTTCAGGATGTTGTGGACGAGCTCGCGGCACTTCACGGCGTCGTTGTTGATCAGCACATAATCATATTCGGCCCAGTGGCTGATCTCGGTCTCGGCGCGGTCCATGCGGCGCTTGATGACCTCGTCCGAATCGGTGCCCCGCGCGCGCAGCCGCCGCTCCAGCTCCGCCATCGAGGGCGGCAGGATGAAGACCCGGACGATGTCGGGATCGACCTGCTTCAATTGCTGCGTGCCCTGCCAGTCGATGTCGAGGAGGACGTCGCGGCCGCCCTCGATCACCTTCATCACCTCGCGCTTCAGGGTGCCGTAGCGAAAGCCGAAGACGTGCGCCCATTCGAGGAACTCGCCTTGGGCGACCATCGCGTCGAATTCGGCGTCGGTGACGAAATGATAGTCCTCGCCGTCGACCTCGCCGGGCCGGATCGGGCGGGTGGTGGCGGAAACCGACATGGCGACGCCGTCGTCCGCCTCCATCAGCATCCGGGCGATCGTCGACTTGCCCGCGCCCGACGGGCTCGACAGCACGAAAAGGAGGCCCCGCCGCTGGAAGGCGCTTGCGATTTCCATGGGGGCTAGTGGCGGAGGCGGCATATCCCCGTCAAGGGCAGACGCGCGTCAAATATTCGCTAAAGTCGCGCACCATGGGGCGGATGGTGGCGTTGCTCAGGGCGGTGAATGTGGGCGGACGAAAGCTGCCCATGGCCGAGCTGCGCGCGCTCTGCGCGGGGCTCGGCTGGGAGGACGTCGCCACCTATATCCAGAGCGGCAATGTCGTCTTCACCGCTGGCGACAAGCCCGGCGCGCTCGAGAAAACGCTCGAAGGCGCCGTCGCCAGACGCTTCGGCTTCGATTCGCCGGTTATCATCCGCACCGCCGCGCAATGGGCCGAATATCCGCCAGCCAACCCCTTCTCCGAGGCGGCGCGAGATGAGCCCAACCGGCTGATGCTGCTGCTGTCGAAGAGCCCGCCTGCCGGGGGCGCCGAGGAGGTCATCCAGGCGCGGGCGGCCGCGGGCGAACGGGTGAAGCGCGCCGGCGACGCGCTCTGGTTCCATTATCCCGAGGGCGCCGGCACGTCGAAGCTGACGCCGTCGCTGATCGACCGCGCCGTCGGTTCCCCGGCCACCGCGCGCAACTATCGCACCGTGGTCACGCTGCTGGACATGTTGCGGGCGTGACGGCCAGGCTCATCGAGCGCCGCTACTGGTTCGTCGCTGTGGCCATCGTCGCGGCGATGGCGGCGGCGCTGCTCGTGATGGGCCGCTCGCCGATCTGCCCGTGCGGCACGGTGCGTTTCTGGGTCAACGAGGTGAACGGGCCCGACAACAGCCAGCATATCGCCGACTGGTACGTGCCGAGCCACATCATCCACGGTTTCCTCTTCTACCTCGCCGGATGGCTGCTGCTCCGAGTGCGGACCGAGCCCGGCCACCGGCTGATCCTCGCCGTCGCAATCGAGGCGGCATGGGAGATTTTCGAGAACAGCCCATTCGTCATCGACCGCTATCGCGAGGCGACGATCGCCTTGGGCTATACCGGCGACAGCGTGCTCAACTCGATTTCCGACGTCGGCTGGATGATGCTCGGCTTCGGCATCGCGCGGCGGCTGCCGGTCTGGGCGACGGTCGCGCTCGCGCTCGCCTTCGAGCTCCTGACCCTGTTCGTCATCCGCGACAATCTGACCCTCAACGTGCTGATGCTGGTCGCGCCCAACGACGCGGTCCGGGCCTGGCAGGCGGGCGGCTGACGGAAGCTGCATGGGGGACAGTTGCTCGTAACTGTCCCCGGTTGCGCCGGGATTTACCGCCCCAGCATGTTCTCCGGCTTCACGACGCGGTCGAAGACGCCCTCGTCGACCAGGCCGAGGACGATGCCGGCCTCCTTGAGGGTGAGGCCGTTCTCATGGGCATATTTGGCGATCTTGGCGGCATTGTCGTAGCCGATTTCGGGCGCCAGCGCGGTGACCAGCATCAGCGAGCGGTTCATCAGATCGGCGATGCGGGCCTCGTCGGGCGCCATTTCGTCGAGGCAGCGCGCGGTGAAGCTTTCCATGCCGATGCTGAGCAATTCGATCGAGCGCAGCACCGCCGCGCCGATCAGCGGCTTGAACACGTTCAGCTCGAGATGGCCCTGGAGGCCGCCGATGGTGACCGCGACATGATTGCCCATCACCTGGGCGGCGACCATGGTCAGGCTCTCGCACTGGGTCGGGTTGACCTTGCCGGGCATGATCGAGCTGCCCGGCTCGTTCTCGGGCAGCCGCAATTCGCCGAGCCCGCAGCGCGGCCCCGAGCCGAGCAGGCGGATGTCGTTGGCGATCTTGGTCAGCGACACGGCGATGACGTTGAGCGCGCCCGACAGCTCGACCAGCGTGTCGTGCGCGGCCAGCGCCTCGAACTTGTTTGGCGCGGTTTCGAACGGCAGCCGGGTCAGCTGCGCGATCTCGGCCGCGAACCGCTCGGCGAAGCCCCTGGGCGCGTTGAGGCCGGTGCCGACGGCGGTGCCGCCCTGGGCGAGCTGGTAGAGCCGGGGCAGCACCGCCTCGACCCGCGCGATCCCCGATTCGATCTGGAAGGCATAGCCCGAAAATTCCTGGCCGAGCGTCAGCGGCGTCGCGTCCTGGAGGTGGGTGCGGCCGATCTTGACGATCCGGTCCCAGGTCTCCGCCTGCGCGGAAAGACGGCGGTGGATGGCGTGGAGCGCGGGCAGCAGGCGCTGATTGACCGCGCGCGCCGCCGCGACGTGCATCGCGGTCGGGAAGCTGTCGTTGGACGATTGCGCCTTGTTGACATGGTCGTTGGGATGGACCGGCGCTTTGCCGCCGCGCTTGCCGGTCAGGATCTCGTTGGCGCGCCCGGCGATCACCTCGTTGGCGTTCATGTTGGATTGGGTGCCCGAGCCGGTCTGCCAGATGACGAGCGGGAATTGATCGTCATGGTCGCCCGCCGCGACCTCGCCGGCCGCCTGCTGGATCGCCTCGCCGAGATTGGCGTCGAGATTTCCGTCGCGCGCATTGACCCGCGCCGCCGCCTGCTTGACGAAGCCCAAAGCGTGGACGATCTCGGACGGCATCCGCTCGCGCGCGCCGAACGGGAAATTCTCGATCGAGCGCTGGGTCTGCGCGCCCCAATAAGCGTCGCCCGGGACTTCGAGCGGCCCGAAGCTGTCGGTTTCGGTGCGCGTGCTGGCGTTCATGGCGGCCCCCTGGTTCGGCGGTTACGCTCTATTAGCGGCCGATCGTGTCGGCAATCCACCCCGCATAAGCCGATACCCGCGTATAGACGGTGACGGGAAGATCGCCGGCGCAGCCCGAGCCGAAGCTGACCAGGCCCATGACCCTGTCCGTGCCGCGATCCTCGGCGATCAGCGGCCCGCCCGAATCGCCGACGCAGGTCTCGTCGCGACCGGCCCCCGCGCAGATCTGATGGGCGCCGGTCGCCTCCCCGCCGACGCCGAGCATCTCGGCGCAGGTTGTGGGTGCGATCGTGCGCAGCAACGCCTGACGCAGCCGGTCCGACACTTGCGCGGCGGGCGCGCCGGTCCGCAGGGTGGCGTTGGCCGCGAGCCGGCCTTCGTAGAACGCGCCGAAGCCGAGCACGGTCACGCTCGCCGGATCGGCTGGACCTCGCGTCCTGGCGAACTCTGCGATGAACGGCCCGGCCACGGTCTCGAGCCGGACCAAAGCGATGTCGTTGGCCTGGCTCGAGGGATTATAATCGGGGTGGACGACGATGCGGTCGATCCGGACCTGCGCCTCGGCGGGTACGTCGCCGAGCCAGGACGCGCCGACCTCGGCCCACAAATCCTGGCCGCTGACCCGCGCCCGGCCGGGAGTGTGAAAGCAATGGGCGGCGGTCAGGATCCATTGCGGCGCGACCAAAGTGCCCGCGCAGAAATAAACCCTGTTGTCGCCGGTCGTCCGCGACAGCGCCGCGACATAGGGATAGCGCATCGTATCGGCCGGGCCGCCCCCCGCGCGATCCACGAACTGGGCATACGCGGCGCCCGCGGAGAGGAAGGCCGCGGCGAGAAGGCCCCAGCGCCGGGCCTTACTTCTTCCGGCTGAAATCGACCGAGACCACGTTGGAGCCGTCCTCGACCGGCTCGGGCGCGGGCGGGTCGTTCTCCGCCCGCTCGGGCTCGTCGAGCCCGCCTTCCTCGGCGCGGGCGTGGAACTGGAGCGCGAAATCGACCGCCGGATCGACGAAGCCGGTGATGGCGGAAAAGGGGATGGCGAGCCTGGCCGGCGCCTGGTTGAAGGAGAGGCCGACCTCGAAGCCGTCGCTGCGCACCTTCAGGTCCCAGAACCGGTTCTGGATGACGATGGTCATCTCGTCGGGGAATTTCTCGCTGAGGTGCCGCGGGATGTCGACGCCGGCGGCGCCGGTCTTGAAGGTGATGAAGAAATGATGCTCGCCGGGCAGGCGGCCGGTCGCCTCGACCTCGCCCAGCACCCGGCCGACGACCGCGCGCAGGGCCTCCTGCACGATCTCGTCATAGGGAATCAGACTGTCCGGCGCCTCATCGCTCATGATTTCAAGTGGTAGCGCTGTGGATAAAACGGTCAAGGCACTCTATTCAAAAGCGAAGGAGATGCCCATGCCGGTCGACGCCACCTTGCCCTATGACGAGGGCAACATCTTCGCCCGCATCCTGCGCGGCGAGATACCCTCGAAGCGCGTTTACGAGGACGAGCATGCGCTCGCCTTCCACGACATCAACCCGCTGGCGCCCAGCCACATCCTCGTCATCCCCAAGGGCGCCTACGTCTCCTGGGACGATTTCTCGGCGCGCGCCACCGACGCCGAGATCGCCGGCTTCGTCCGCGCCGTCGGCAAGGTCGCGCGCGATCAGGGCCTGGTCGCGCCCGGCTACCGGCTGCTCGCCAACGCAGGCGCCAACAGCGGCCAGGAGGTCCCCCACCTCCACGTCCACATTTTCGGCGGACGCGGGCTCGGGCCGATGCTGGCGCCCTGACTTGCCAGCGCGAACCGCGCGGATATAGCAGGGCGAATGCTCCGTATCGACCGTCTCGGTGCGCTTTTGCTCGCGCTCGGCGCGCCCACCACGATGACCGCCGCCCAGCAGGCGGCTTCAGGCCCGGCGCGCCCGACTGGCGAGCGAGTCCAGCCCTTGATCCTGGGCGAGATACACACGATCAATTCCCGGGTGATGGGCTCGGACCGCCGCATCGTCGTTCGGGTGCCCAGTGGCTATACGTCCGACACGGCGCGCCGGTACAATGTCGTCTATGTCATCGACGGGGGCCCCGAACAGGATTTTCCCCATCTGGCGGGTCTTGCTCAAAGCGCGGAGGTGAACGGAACGTTCGAGCCGTTCATCCTGGTCGGCATCGAGACGGTTCGGCGGCGATCCGAGATCACCCCGCCCGCGAGCGATATGGCCATGTACGAGGCCGAGCTCGGCGCCAGGCCGGGAGGTTCGGCGCAGTTCCGGCGATTCATCGCCGAGGAGATCAAGCCCTGGACGGACGGCCGCTATCGAACGAGCGGTCACGACGTGGTTATCGGGGAATCGCTCGCGGGGCTTTTCGTCATCGAAACCCTGTTCGAGCAACCTGACCTCTTCGACGACTATATCGCCGTCAGCCCGTCGCTGTGGTGGGACAATATGAAATATGGGCGCGAGGCCGCGGAGCGCCTGAGCCGGCTTCCCGCCGGGCAACGCCGCCTCTACATCACTCTCGCCGATGAGGGATATCGCCATGAGCAGGGCGTGAACCTGCTCGTGGCCGCGCTCGAGGCGGCTGCGCCCCGCCAGCTCCAGTGGCTTTACGTTCCCCAGGGCGACAACGAAACCCACGCCAGTGTCTATCACGGCGGGGCGCTGGATGCTTTCCGCGCCTTCTACGGGCTTCCCGCCCGCATCTATCTGCCCGGCCCGCTTTTGAGCGGCAGTCCCCTGCGGCAGCGGACCGCCGAGGAGAATGTACGGCGCGCCGAAGAATGCAGCCGGGGGAATGCACGGCGCACGACGCCAGCGGAAACGCGCACCGGGCACGATGCCATCACCTATGAATGCCTCCTCTACGACCTCGGGCCGCGCGCGACGGCGGGACGCTTCGACCGCTGACCAACAGCGGCCAGGAGGTCCCCCATCTCCACGTTCACATTTTCGGCGGACGCGGGCTCGGGCCGATGCTGGCGCGCTGACTTTCGCCGATTCCGGGTTGCCCCTTCCGAATTAGCGGTTAGGTTCCGCGCCAAACCCAAAGCCAAACCAAGGGGATTGTCGATGGCGAGTGCCGCACCACGGGGCATCCTGGCGCGCATGATGATGCGCAAGAGCGTTCAGCAGATTCAGCAGGAGACCGCGACCAGCGAGCTGAAGCGCTCTCTCGGCCCCTGGAACCTCGTCTTCCTCGGCATCGGCTGCATCATCGGCGCGGGCATCTTCGTGCGTACCGGCAATGCCGCGGCGCTCCACGCGGGGCCGGCCGTGCTCATCGCCTACGCCATCGCCGGCCTCGTCTGCGCATTCGCCGGGCTCTGCTATGCCGAACTGGCATCGACCCTGCCGGTCTCTGGCTCCGCCTACACCTACAGTTACGCGACCCTCGGCGAATTCGCGGCCTGGATCATGGGCGCGCTGCTGCTGCTCGAATATGGCCTTGCCGCCTCGGTGGTCGCCGTCGGCTGGTCCGGCTACATGGTGAGCCTGCTCGGCGATATAGGCATAAACATACCGGCAGTCCTCACCGGCCCGGCCGGGCACCACCTGCAGCAGGACGGCGTCGACGTGCTCGTCAATGGCGCGCCGGTCGTCTTTCTGTTCAACCTTCCCGCCTTCCTGGTCTGCGCCGCACTCTCCGCCCTGCTCTGCCTCGGTGTTTCCGAAAGCGCGAAATTCAACAATGTGATCGTCGCCATCAAGGTGACTGTGCTGGTCGCCTTCATCCTTGTCGGCGGCTTTATCATCCTCAAGAACCTGCCAACCTACTTGCCCAATTGGGATCCGTTCATACCAGCCCCGACCGGGAAGGACGGCGAGTTTGGCTGGAGCGGAATCCTTCGCGCAGCGTCGATCGTCTTCTTCGCCTATATCGGCTTCGAGGCCGTCTCCACGGCTGGTCAGGAGGCCAAGAATCCGGGCAAGGACATGCCGTTCGGAATCATCGGCAGCCTCGTCGCCTGCACCGTGATCTACATTCTGGTGTCGGTCGTCCTGACGATGATCGTTCCCTACACCTCGCTGAACGTGCCGGATCCGGTCGCGGTCGCGGTCGACGCTTTCGGACCCCAGTGGGCATGGTTCGCCAAGTCCGTGAAGATCGGCGCGATCATCGGCCTAACCTCGGTCATCCTCGTGCTCATGTATGGCCAGACCCGAATTTTTTACACCATGGCGCGCGACGGCCTGCTGCCCAGGATCTTCGCACGCGTCCATCCGAAGTTCCGCACGCCGTCGGTCAACACCATATTGGTCGGAATCATCGTCGCGCTTGCGGCGGGCATCTTCGACATCAACAGCCTCGGCGACATGACCTCGGTCGGAACACTGGCCGCATTCGCTGTTGTCTGCCTGTCGGTGATCTGGCTTCGCCGCAGCCATCCGGAAATCCCGCGCGGCTATCGCGTGCCACTCTATCCGGTCGTGCCGCTGCTCGGGATCGCGTCCTGCCTGTGGCTGATCACGACCGTTCCCAATTACGTGTTGATGATCTTCCTTTGGTACACGCTGGCGATGATCGTCCTCTATTTCGTCTACGGCATGCACTCCTCGAAGCTCGGCAAGGGCGAGCCGGTGCTGGCCGGGCCGGACCTTCCGGAATTCCCGGAGGACGCGGCGAGAGACGCCGACGGCAATCCGGTCGTCCGGCCCTAGTTGGGGGCCGCTCGGACGGAGAAGGGAAAGGGAGGCCTCGGCCTCCCTTTTTCCTTGCCCGCGCGCGGTGTAGAAAGGCGGCATGACCGCGCCACCTTTCGCGCTCGAAGGCATCGACCATGTCGTCCTGCTGGTCGACGACATGAAGGCGGCGCAGAGCTTCTATCGCGGCGTGCTCGGTTGCTTGGTGGAGGAGGCGCTGCCGCAATATGGCATGCTGCAATTGCGCGCCGGCGCGGCTTTGATCGACCTGGTCGACATTTCCGGCGAGGAAGGCGCCTGGGCGCGGCCGCCGGCGCCCGGCGGGCGCAACATGGACCATGTCTGCATCGCCACCGGACCCTGGGACGAAGCCGAGATGCGCGCCCATCTCGCCGCGCACGATGTGGCGATCATCGAGGAAGGGATTCGCGGCGGCGCGCGGGGCGACGGCCTTTCCTTCTACGTGAAGGATCCTTCGGGCAATGTGCTCGAGCTCAAGGGTCCGTCCTGAGCAACCGGGCCGTCACCGGCGCGTTCCCCTTCGCAAAGGAGATGCGCATGTCGACCCAGCCCCCGCCCGAAGAACCGTTCCAGCCGAGCCAGCCGCCGCCCGAAGTCGCGCCGCCGACGCCAGACATCGACGTGCCGGCGCCCCAGCCCGTGACCCCGCCGCCGCCCGGCTAATCGAGGCGCGCGGCGACCAGCGCCTTCAGATCCGCTTCTGGCCGCGCGCCATAATGCGAGATGACTTCGGCCGCGGCGATGGCGCCGATGTGCAGGCTGTCCTCGAGGCTGCGCCCCTGCACCTGGCCGGCGAGGAAGCCCGCCGCGAACAGGTCGCCGGCCCCGGTCGTGTCGACCACTTTCTCCACCGGCTCGGCCGCGACCTGCGCGCGCGCGCCGCGCCGGGCCGCCATCGCGCCCTGCTCGGAGCGAGTGACGACCAAAGTCTCCACCCGGGTCTCGACCGCCGCCACCGCGGCGTCGAAATCCGCCTCGCCGGCCAGCATCACGATCTCCGCCTCGTTGGCGAAGAGGATGTCGATCTTGCCGCCGTCGATCAGCTGGTTGAAGCCGTCGCGGTGGCGGTCGATGCAGAAGCTGTCGGAAAGGGTGAAGGCGATCTTGCGGCCGGCCCGCCGCGCGATGTCGATCGCCTTGATCATCGCAAAACGCGGCGTCTCGGGATCCCAGAGATAGCCTTCGAGATAGAGGATCGCGGCGCTTTCGATCTGCGCCGCATCGAGCGCTTCGGGCGGGAGCAATTGGGCGGCGCCCAGGAAGGTGTTCATCGTTCGATGCGCGTCGGGCGTCACCAGCACCATCGAGCGCGCGGTCGGCACGCCATAATCATGCGCGGGCGTGATGAACTCGACGCCCTGGGCGGTGAGATCGTGCCGGTAGAATGAGCCGAGCTGGTCGGGCGCGACCTGGCCGATGAAGCCCGCTCTGCCGCCAAGCGCGGCGACGCCCGCCGCGGTGTTGCCGGCCGAGCCGCCGCTGATTTCGCGGGCCGGGCCCATATGATCATAGAGCCGCGTCGCCTCGTCGGCGTCGATCAGGCGCATCATGCCCTTGGTCAGGCCTTCGCGCTCGAGGAAGGCATCGTCGCAATCGGCGATGATGTCGACGATCGCATTGCCGATGGCGAGCACGTCGAGGCGGGTGGCGGCGGTCATTGCGGGGCTCCGATGTCGGGAAAGCCGGCGCCCTAGGGGGCGGCGGCTTGACGGTCAACCATGGCCCGCCCAAAGCGGCCTTCCGGCGTCTCGACAGACGGCCGAAAGACTGTAGGCTGCGGCAAATCTCGAAGAGGGTTGAGTCATGCAGAACACCAACTGGCCGGCGTTCGGGATCGGCATGGCGGCCGGCGTCGCTCTGTCAGTCAGCCTCTATTTCGGCTGGACCCTGCTGCGCCCCGCGCCTCGCGACGCCGACAATGTCGCGGTGACCGCGAACATGCCGATGCCGCTCGATGAGAATGCGCTAGTCGCGGCCAATGCCGAGCGGCCCGCCAACGCCATGCGTCCACCGCCCCAGCTGCAGCCCGAGGCCGAGCCGGAGCCGGCGCCGGTGGTCGTGCGCCCGGAGCCGCCGGTCGTGCGGCCGACGCCCCGCCCCGAGCCCTACGACCCGCCGCCCGAGGACGAGCCGCCACCCGACGAAGACCTCGACAAGCCGACGGAATGAGCGCTGGGCTCAGGGCCGGAAATCGACCTCGGCGTCGAACGGAATCGCCTCGGCGTCCGCGAAAGCCCTGATCTCGAAATAGGAGCGGAAGCGCGCCGCCAGCGCATCGAGGAGGGCCGCGCCCGCGGGCGGCGCCGCGCTGTCCAGCGCGCCCGCCAGCGCGTCCTGCGAGGCAACGTCGAAGCGGATCATATTGGCCGATTCGTAAGGCGCGTCCTCGCCGAAATCGTGCCACTCGACCACCAGCCCGCCGGCCTCGTCATACCAGGCCGAATGCGCCCCGCGCCCCGTGCCCCCGAGCCGAACCCGCTCTCCCATTGACGCATCCCTCCGCGCGTCCCCATAGCACAAGCGGTGAAGTTTCTCGGTCTATCCTTCCTCGCCGGTCTGGTTTCCGCGCTCGGCTTCGCGCCGCTCGGCATGTGGCTGGCGACGCTGGCCGCCTTCGCCGCATTGATCCTGCTGATCGAAACCGCACCGACCCTGCGCTCGGCGCTCGCCCGGGGCTGGTGGTTCGGCCTTGGGCAGTTCGTTCTCGGGCTGAACTGGATCGCGACCGCCTTCACCTACCAGGCGGCGATGCCGGCCTGGCTCGGCTGGGTCGCGGTGGTGCTTTTGTCCTTCTACCTCGCCATCTATCCGGCCGCCGCGGCCGGGCTGGCGTGGCGCTGGGGCAAAGGGGGTCGGGTCGTCCTGACCCTGATCCTGGCCGCCGCCTGGATCGTCACCGAATGGCTGCGCGGGTCCATGTTCACGGGCTTCGCCTGGAACCCGGTCGGCGTCGTCCTGATCGATTCGCCCTTCGTCCTGCCGGCGCCCGTCATCGGAACCTATGCTCTGTCCGGGGTCGTCGTGCTCCTGTCCGGGCTGATCCTCCCCGTCCTTCTCATGCGCGGCTGGCGTTTCCTCGCCGGCATCGTCCTGCTCGCCGCCATCAGCCAGGTCCCGGCCTTCTGGTGGAGGCCGACCGACCACACGGCCCTTGCCGCGCGGCCCGCCATCCGCATCGTTCAGCCCAACATCCCCCAGGAGGAGAGATGGGACCCCGACGTCGCGGCGCGCAACTTCCTGAAGCAGCCGGCGATGACGGGCCCTTCGGGACACGAACCGCGGCTCATCTTCTGGCCCGAATCGGCCATTCCCTACAATCTCGACACCGACGCCGAGGCGCGGCGCGCGATCGCAAGCATAATCGGCCCGGGCGACCTCCTCCTGGCCGGCGGCATAACGCAGGCGCCGCCGCCGCCCGGCGCTCAATTCGCCGAATATAACAGTTTGTTCGTTCTCGGTCCCGGCGCGCGCATCCTCGCCCGCTACGACAAGGCCCATCTCGTTCCCTATGGCGAATATCTGCCGATGCGGCCGCTCTTGTCGGCGATCGGCCTCTCCCGGCTCGCGCCCGGCGCCGGCGACATCCTTGCCGGGCCCGGGCCGCGCACGCTCGATCTGCCCGGCTTCGGCCGCATGGCCGGCCAGATCTGCTACGAGATCGTCTTTTCGGGCGAGGTGGTCGACCGGGCGAACCGGCCCGACTTCCTGTTCAACCCGTCGAACGACGCCTGGTTCGGCGCCTGGGGCCCGCCCCAGCATTTCGCCCAGGCGCGGCTGCGCGCGCTCGAGGAGGGCATTGCCATCGTCCGCGCGACGCCGACCGGCATCTCGGCATTGATCGACGCCAATGGCCGGATCGTCGCCAGCCTGCCCCAGCACGAGGCCGGCGTGATCGACACGCGGCTGCCGCCACCCGTGCCGCCGACCCTGTTTGCCCGCTTCGGCAACCTGCTTGCGTTCGCCTTCGCGCTGCTGCTCATCGCGGCGGCGATTGCAGTCAGGCGCAAAACGCGCTAGCGGCGCCGCACATAAGGATATCTTTATATCCGCTTTCCCCCGAGCCGGAAGGACCGCCTCCCACGATGCGCAGCAACTATCTCTTCACGTCCGAATCCGTGTCCGAAGGCCATCCCGACAAGGTCGCCGACCAGATTTCCGATGCGCTGGTCGATTATTTCATCGGCAAGGACCCCGAGGCGCGGGTCGCCTGCGAAACTCTGGTCACGACCCAGCGGATCGTGATCGGCGGAGAGATACGATGCCGTCCCGTCTATGACGACGAGCGCTTCAAGGACACGCACGGCTGGGCGCCGGGCGCGCGCGACGAGATCGAGCAGATCGTCCGCCACGTCGTCCAGCGGATCGGCTACGAGCAGGACGGCTTCCACTGGCAGACGGCGATCTTCGAGAATTACCTGCACGGCCAATCGGCCCATATCGCCCAAGGCGTCGACGCCAGCGGCAACAAAGACGAAGGCGCGGGCGACCAGGGCATCATGTTCGGCTTCGCCTGCGACGAGACGCCGGATCTGATGCCGGCGACGCTCCATTACAGCCACAAGATCCTGGAGCGGATGGCCGCCGATCGCCGATCGGGCGCCGCGCCTTTCCTCGAGCCCGACGCCAAGAGCCAGGTCACGCTCAGGTTCGAGGACGGCAAGCCGGCCGCCGCCGCCGTGGTCGTCGTGTCGACCCAGCATGGGCGCGGCTATGACGAGGGCGACAAGGAAGCCGAGCTCCACGCTTATGTGAAGCGCGTGGTCGCCGACGTGATTCCGGCCGAGCTCCTGTCCGACGACACCCAATATCACATCAACCCGACCGGCAGCTTCGAGATTGGCGGACCGGACGGCGATGCGGGCCTCACCGGCCGCAAGATCATCGTCGACACTTATGGCGGCGCGGCCCCCCATGGCGGCGGCGCGTTCAGCGGCAAGGATCCGACCAAGGTCGACCGCTCGGCCGCTTATGTCACCCGCTACCTCGCCAAGAACGTGGTCGCGGCGGGCTTCGCGCGGCGCTGCACGATCCAGCTCAGCTATGCGATCGGCGTCGCCGAGCCGCTCTCGCTCTACGTCGACCTGCACGGCACCGAGGCGAACGGAATCAGCGCCGCCCGTCTCGAGGAAGTGCTGCCGACCCTCGTCCGCCTCACCCCCAAGGGCATCCGCACCCATCTCGGCCTCAACAAGCCGATCTATTCGCCGACCGCCGCCTATGGCCATTTCGGCCGCAAGCCCGAGGGCGATCTGTTCAGCTGGGAAAAGACCGACCTCGTCGACGCGCTGAAGGCGGCGGTCTGAGCGCGAATCTCTACGGTCTGTTTGCCGCGGCGGCGAAGGCGGCCGGCGACAGGCCGGCCTTCATCGCGGGCGGGGAGGTCAGGCTTCTTTATTCGGAGCTCGACGGCTCGGTCGCCGCCTGGGCCGCGGCGCTGGCCCGCCTGGGCGCGCGGCCCGGCGACCGGATCCTGGTCCAGGCCGAAAAGTCGGTCGACAGCGCTCTGCTTTACCTCGCCGCCTTGCGCGCCGGCCTGGTCTATGTGCCGCTCAACACCGCCTACACGCCGGCCGAAATCGGCTATTTCATCGCGGATGCGGAGCCGGCGATCATCGTCGCCGAGGGCCATCTGAGCCTCGACGACGTCGCGCCCGAATCCGAGGATTTCGAAACCGTCCCCCGCGGCCCCGACGACGTCGCCGCGATCCTCTACACGTCGGGCACCACCGGCCGCTCCAAGGGCGCGATGCTGAGCCACGACAATCTCGCCTCCAACGCGCTGGTGCTGAAGGATGCCTGGCGCTGGCGGGACGGCGACGTGCTCATCCACGCGCTTCCCATCTATCACGTCCATGGCCTATTCGTGGCGCTGCACGGCGCCCTGCTCAACGGCTCGACGATGCTCTGGCACCAGGGCTTCGACGCCGACGCGGTGATCGCCGATTTGGGGTCCGCGACGATCCTGATGGGCGTGCCGACACATTATGTCCGTCTCGCCGCCCATCCCGGGCTGACCCGCGATGCGGCGGCAGATATGCGCCTGTTCGTCAGCGGCTCGGCGCCCCTGCTGGAGGCGACCTTCGCTGAGTTCGAGTCGAAGACCGGGCATCGCATCCTCGAACGCTACGGCATGACCGAGGCGGGGATGATCTGCTCCAACCCCTATGAGGGCGAGCGCATCCCGGGCACGGTCGGCTTCCCGCTCCCCGGCATCTCGGCGCGGGTAGCCGACGAGCACGGCCGCGAGCTTGCCCGCGGCGAGCCGGGCGTGCTCGAGATCAGCGGCCCGAACCTGTTCAAGGGCTATTGGCGCCAGCCGGAGAAGACCGCGGAGGAAATGCGCCCCGACGGCTTCTTCGTCACCGGCGACATCGCGACCATGGACGAAGCGGGCCGGGTCGCCATCGTCGGCCGGGCCAAGGACCTGATCATCGCCGGCGGGCTCAACATCTACCCCAAGGAGATCGAGCTCGTCCTCGACGCGGTCCCCGGGGTGGCGGAAAGCGCCGTGATCGGCGTACCGCATCCGGACTTGGGCGAGGCCGCTGTGGCGGTCGTGGTGCGAAGCGATCCCGCCCTCGAGGAAGCGGCCGTGCTGGCGGGGGTGACCGACCTCGCCCGCTTCAAGCAGCCGCGCCGCATCCTCTTCGCCGGCGCTTTGCCCCGCAATGCGATGGGCAAGGTCCAGAAGGCGGCGTTGCGCGAGCGCTACAAGGACCTGTTCAGCGCCTAGCCTAGCCCTCTTCGCCGCAGCGCACCCGCCAGGTCCGGCCGGCATGGACGAGGATGCCGCGATAGTCCGGGCCGCTCCGGCGCCGCGTGTCGAGCCGGACAAGCCGGCCCTCGGCATTGGCATCGACGATGTCGATCCGGAGCGAATGTTCGTCGATCCAGGCCTGGCCGATGACCGCGGCGCCCGAGCCATCCGAGGTGGCGAAGCGGATGCGGTCCAGCTCGAATCGCGCCTGCAGGATGCCGGTGCCGTTGCCGACGACCAGCGACAATGCGGGGCCATCCGTCGGGCTGATGGTCGATCGGCACAGGATCGTGCTCGTCGCCAGAGCGGGCGATGCGGTGCAGAACAAAGCGGCGGCGATCCAGCTTGCGGCTCTCATGAAAAGCGGGATAGCAGCGCCGGACTGACGTCGCCATGAACGATCCGACCACTCTTCGCCGCCTCTACGGCCGCTCCAAGGGCCGCCCGCTGCGCGCCGGCCAGGCCGCGCTGGTGGAGGAATTGCTGCCGGCGCTGAGCGTGCCAGAGGACGGCCCGATCGATTCGGCCTCGCTGTTCGGCGACGACCGACCCCTCCATTTCGAGATCGGCTTCGGCGGCGGCGAGCATCTCGCCTGTCGCGCCGATTTGTTGCCCGATCACGGCTTCATCGGCGCCGAGCCCTTCCTCAACGGCGTCGCGGCGGCGCTCGGCCACATCCGCGACAAGCATCTCGCCAACGTCCGCCTGCACCATGGCGACGCGCTGGCGGTGCTGGAACGGCTGCCCGACGCATCCTTGCGCTTCGTCTATCTGCTCCACCCCGACCCCTGGCCGAAGACCCGCCACGCCAAGCGCCGGATGGTCAATCCGGGGCCGCTCGACCTGATCGCCGCCAAGCTCGCGGCAGGCGGCGAATTCCGCCTCGGCACCGACGATCCGGTCTACTGCCGCTGGGCGATGATGGTGATGGGCCAGCGCCCGGACTTCGATTGGCAAACCGAAACGCCAGGCGACTTCCTCGCCCGCCCCGGCGGCTGGCCCGAAACCCGCTACGAGGCCAAGGCCCGCCGCGAGGGCCGCGAGGTCTGGTACTTCCGCTATCGCCGCTGCTGAGCTTTCCGGCTAGAGTGGGCGGCGGAATCGGGGGGGAATGCCATGTCGCACAGCGCCTGCAACCAGCCGACCTGCGCGACCGTCGTGGAAGGCCGGGTGCACACCTGCCCGAAATGCGGCGGCCCGATGCGCAGCGTCGGCGAATCCCCGGCCCGCGCCATCCTCCTGCTGATCTGCGGCGTGCTGCTGGCGGGCGGCATGGGCGTGATCATGCTCAAGATCGGGCCGTCGATGCTCAATCCCGGCGTGGAGGCGTCCGACGGTTCCTCCTTCACCGGCACGACCGATCAGGCGCGCCTCTTCCTCACTCTGTTCGCGGCGGTGTTCGTGTTCGGGCTGGTCGCGATCGCCAACGGCATCTTCATGCTCGTCACCCGGCGGCAGAGCAAAGGCTTCATCATCGTCACGCTCGCCCTCGCGACGGTGCTGATCATCCTCGCCGTCGTCGGCATCCGCAGCGCCAAGGAAGACCAGCCGCCGCCGCGCCGCACCTATTCCACTTATTAGGCCGGGCGCCCGGGCCGCGGCGTCAGCCGCAGCAGCCGCCCGCCCGAGGCGCCCTGCTGGTCCTCGAGCAAATAGATCGAGCCGTCGGGAGCCTGCTCGACCTCGCGGATGCGCTCGCCCATGTCCCAGCGCGCCGCCTCGCGGGCATTGGCGCCGTCGAGATCGATATGGACCAAAACCTGGCCCGACAGGCCGGCGGCCAGCGCGTCGCCGCGCCAGCCCGGGAAGAGGCTGCCCGAATAGACGATCATGTCGCCCGGCGAGATGACCGGCGTCCACGCGACTTTCGGCGCGACGAAGCCGTCGCCCGGGCTGTGGTCGGGAATGTCGCGGCCGTCATAATGATCGCCGTTGGAGACGCGCGGATAGCCGTAATTGCCGCCACGCTCGATCAGGTTGAGCTCGTCGCCGCCTTGCGGGCCCATTTCGACCTCCCACAGCCGGCCGTCCGGAGCGAAGGCGAGGCCGAGCGGGTTGCGGTGGCCGAGGCTCCAGATCTGGGCGGCGACCCCGCCTTGGGCGGCGAACGGATTGTCGGCCGGCACGCTGCCGTCGGGATTGAGCCGCAGCACCTTGCCGGCATTGGAGGCCATGTCCTGCGCGGGAGTGAATTCCTGCCGCTCGCCCGAGCTGATGAAGAGGTAGCGCCCGTCGGGGGAGAAAGCGAGGCGATGACCATAATGACCGCGCCCACGGAATTTGGGTAGCTGCCGCCAGATCACCTGGAGATCGACGAGCCGGGCCTGATCGGCCGGAGTCTCCTCGCTGCCGTCGGTCCGGGTCGCGATGATGTTGGTGGCGAGGTCGAGCCTGGCCCGGCCGACCACCGCGCCGCGCGTCCCGTTCGGCCCCGCTTCCACCCAGCTCAGATAGACGAGGCGGTTATTGGCGAAATCGGGATGGAGGACGATATCGCCGAGCCCGCCCTGCCCGCCATAATCGACCGCCGGCACGCCGGCGACGTCGATCGTGCCGCCGCCGACCGTCCACAATTTGAGCGCGCCGCGACGCTCGGTGATCAGCGCCTGGCGCCCGCCGGGCAGGAAGGCCATCGCCCAGGGCTGGGCGAACTGGCCGACCGCCTCGATCTGAAACGGCCGGTCCTGCGCCGCCGCGCCGCCGCCGCAGGCGCTGCAGCCGAGCAGAAGGGCGGTGAGGATCAGGGAACGGAACCGGCGCATCTCAAGCCTCCTTCAGCCCCCCGGGCATCCCGTTTCCAGACCCGCGCGACGCCGTCAAGCGCGCGTTGGCAGGGCCCGACGCCCCGTCTAGGATGAAGACCATGAAACGCCTCGTCCCGGTCGCCGCCCTCATGCTCGCCGGCTGCGCGATCGTGCCGCGCTCGGACGGGCCGCAGATATTGTTCTGGTCGCGGCTGTGGGCCTTGTGCGGCCAAAGCTATGCGGGCCGGGTGGTTTCGGACGATCCCGCCGACCGCGACATGGCGGCGAGCCGGCTCGTCATGCACGTCACCACCTGCACGCCCGAAGCGGTCCGCGTCGCCTTCCATGTCGGCGCGGACAGGTCGCGGACCTGGGTGATCAGCCGCACCGCCGCCGGCCTCAGGCTCAAACATTATCACCGCCGCCGCGACGGCAGCGAGGAGGCGCGCAGCCAATATGGCGGCGAAACCGTCTCGACCGGCAGCGCGCGCCGCCAGGAATTTCCCGCCGACGCCTTTTCCCGCCGCCTGTTCGTGCGCGAGAACATCCCCGCTTCGGCCGCCAATGTCTGGGCGGTCGAGATCGCGCCGGGCCGCAGCTTCGTTTACGCGCTCGACCGCGCGGACCGTCATTTCCGGATCGAGTTCGACCTCACCCGCCCGGTCGCGGCGCCGCCGCCGGCCTGGCGCGCGCGCTGATGCCGCAGGAGCTGCTCGGCGGATAAAGCTGACGAAGTTGACACTTGCCATTGGTTTCCTGCGGACCGCCGAAATCCGGCGCGTTGGGCGAATGGCACGAATGGCACGACTGGCACGACTGGCACGAGAGTCACATGGAATCGCGGGGGGACCCCTGCCCCGCCGGGTGGCTGCTTCCAGCATGGAAGGGACTGCGGTCGAGGCGATTCGCACGGGCATCGCACAAGCCTGACAGGCGAAATCCTATTTTGATCCAAGAATCGCGCGGCAGCCTCCTAGAGCCTGATCGTCTTATGACGAAACGCCGTTGGCGTTTCGGCGTAGGGCGTGAATCAGGTTCTCACTATATCGAGACCATGATTCACGTTTCAGGCCGATTCAGCCTGAAACGATCATCGTCTAGAGCGGCATGATGCCCTTCTTCGGCTCGCGCGTGCCGACCGTCTCGGCGGCGAGCGGCGCGCCGGCGGCGAGCAAAGCGGCGCGGCGGCCCTTGGGATCGGTGCTCATCTGCGCATCCTCGAACGGCTTGAACCGGGCGAAGCAATCGCAGGCGAGCACCCGCTCGACGAAGGCCGCGGTCCTCGGCCAGCGCCCGGCATCGACCGCAAAGCCGGCATAGAAAGCGTTGCGGAAGAAGCTGGCGATTGCGATGTCGGCGAGCCCGACTTCCCCGAACAGGAAGCCTTCGGCCGGCAATTCCCCCTCCAGATAATCGAGCGCCGCCGGCACGTCCTGCGCCAGCGTCTTCTCGACCCGCGCGAGATCGCCCGGCTCGCCCCACACCGCCGGATGAACCCGCTTCTGATAGAACAACCCCCAGATGAAGACGTCGCCGAGGCGCGTGTCGGCATATTCCTCGAGCCAGCGCGCGCGGGCGCGGTCGGCCGGGCCGGCCGGCAGCAGCGGCCGTTCCGGATAGGCCTCGTCCAGCCAGGCGCAGATGACCGAGCTGTCGGTGAGGACGAGGTCGCCATCGACCAGCACCGGAATCCGCCTGAGCGGCGAGAGCCGCGCAAATTCCTCGTCGCCGAAAAAGGGCGTGATCGGATCGATCTCATAATCGTCGATCCCCTTGAGCGCCATGCAGGCGAGCACCTTGCGGACATAAGGGGAAACGTAGCTGCCGATGATCTTCATCTGTGGCTCCGAGGGGACAGTTACTTTCCAGCCCCGCGGCGCGAAGCTTTGCACAGGCAAGCGTGAAAGTAACTGTCCCCTTTTCGACGCCTCCGACTAACCCTCCGCCGTGGAATCCGCCGCGAGATCCATGAAATTGCGGGCGGCTTCGCGGTCCTCCTCGCTCTTGAACGCGACGTCGAGGTCCGGCGCGGCGCCGAGCATGTGAAGCAGTGCCCAGAGCGCGAAGCGGCGGCTGCGGTCCTTTTCCAGCCCCAGATCGACCTGAATGCGCTCGATGCCGGCGGCGAGCGCCTCGGCGCGCAGGGGGGCGAGGTCGGCGGTGCCGAAATAACGGCGCAGCTGGTCGTCGAGGTCCATGGCCAGGCTTTAGGCCGGCGCGGTCGATGGGGACAGTTACTTTTCGCACTTTCGCGCGAGTTCTCGCGCGGCCGGGCGTGAAAGTAACTGTCCCCTCACTTCCAGGCGATCGCCGCGCTGGCCGGGCCGGCGAGCGGCACGATCTCGCAGCGCGAGAAGCCGGCCTCCAGGCACCATGAGGTGAAATCCGCGCCGGTGAAATCGAAGGCGTCGCCGAACTCGATCAGCATGTTCAGGGACATCATCAGGCCGAACGCATTTTCGCGGCGGGCATCGTCGATGATGTTCTCGATGGCGACGAAGGCGCCGCCCTCGGGCAGCGCCCGGAAGGCCTTGGCGATCAGCATCTTCTTGTGATCGAGGTTCCAGTCGTGGAGGATCATCCCCATCGTGATGAGATCCGCGGCCGGGAATTCGTCCGTGAGGAAGTCGATCTCTCCGGCGGTCACGCGGCCCGCCAGGCCCGCTTCTTTGATGTGCCGCTCGGCGATCGGGCGAACCACGGGCAGATCGAGCGAGCGGCTGGCGAGATGCGGGTGCCGCGCGGCGACGATCGAGGCGAGCTGTCCGGTCGCGCCGCCGATATCGACATGGCTGGCGAAGCGCGAGAAATCGAACGTCTCGGCAAAGGCCTCGAAATTGGCGCGCGACACGCCGCTCATCGCGCCCATGAACTGCTCGAGCCGGGCCGGATCGGCATAAAGCTCGTCGAACATCGAAATGCCGTTCTGCTTGATCTCGTTCTGCGGCTTGCCGGTCCTGAGCGCCGGCGTCAGGTCGCCCCAGAATGGATAGAGGCGGCTGTTCGCCATTTCGAGCAGGCCGCCGACATAACGCGGGCTGGCGCGGTCGAGATAAAGCGCGGTGGCGGGCGTGTTCATGTAGCGCCCCTCGGCGCCGTCGCCGCGCCGGCCGAGCAGGCCGAGCGCGACCAGAGCGTCGAGGAAATCACAGGTGGCGCGGGGGTGCAGGCCGAGCGCCCGCTCCAGTTCCGCCGCCGTCATCGGCCTGGCCGCCAGCGCTGTGAACAGGCCGAGCTCGACCGCGCTCAGCAGGGTCTTGGACGCCCAGAAGCCCATGCCGATCTCGAGGATGGGGGCGGGCGAGGGATCGGCTTCGACGGAGGGCCGCGATTCGGCGAGGGACAGGCTCATTCTAGGGTCTCCTGAAAGGTGCGGGCGCCCCCTGCCGCCCGGCGCCGGAAAATGCGCTCGGCCTGCGACGAAGACCGGGGATGCTGCGACGAAGAGGCGAAGGCGGCCAATCGGTCGGCGCGAACGGGGCTGCGGCCTCCAATCCCCGCTTGCTCCCCGCCCCGCTCGCCCCTATATAGCGCTCACCTCCTCTACATCGTCAAACATGTCGAGGCTGGTCCCGGGGACGGGGCCGGCGCCGGAGGCCCATGTTTCACGGAGCGTGCATGGCGGATATCGCCTTACTGACCAGATTGATCGAGCCCGAGGCCGAGGCCGAAGGGCTCGCGCTCGTGCGCGTCAAGATGATCGGCGGCGCCTCCGATCCGACCTTGCAGGTGATGGCCGAGCGGCCCGACACGCGCCAGCTCACGCTCGAGGATTGCGCGCGGCTGTCGCGGCGGCTGTCCGACATGCTCGACGCGCTCGAGGAGCAGGGCGCCGACCCGATCGAGGCGAGCTACCGGCTCGAGGTCAGCTCGCCGGGCATCGACCGGCCGCTGACCCGGCTTTCGGATTATGACGATTGGAAGGGGCACGAAGCCCGCCTCCACCCGCACGAGCCCTATAATGGCCGCAAGCAGCTTTCGGGCGACCTCATCGGCGTTGACGGCGACAATGTTCGCATCGACGTCAAGGGCCTGGGCGAGACGGCAATCCCGTTCGCGTCGATCCGCAACGCCAAATTGCTGATGACCGACCGGCTGATCAAGGCGACCGCGCCGCTGTCGAGCGAGGGCGCCGACGTCGAAGAAATCGAAGACACAGAAGTAGAAGGACAGGACTGACATGGCCACCGAAGCCACTTCCGCACCCGGCGCCGTTTCCGCCAACAAGGCCGAATTGATCGCGATCGCCGACGCCGTCGCGCGCGAAAAACTGATCGACCGGATGATCGTCATCGAGGCGATGGAGGACGCTATCCAGCGCGCCGCCCGCGCCCGCTACGGCGCCGAGAACGACATCCGCGCCAAGCTCGACCCGGTCTCGGGCGACCTCCGCCTGTGGCGCGTCGTCGAGGTGGTCGAGGAGGTCGACGATTATTTCAAGCAGGTGAATCTGGAAGATTCGCAGAAGCTCCAGCCCGGCGCCGCATTGGGCGACTTCATCGTCGATCCGCTGCCGCCGATCGAGTTCGGCCGCATCGCCGCCCAGGCCGCCAAGCAGGTCATCTTCCAGAAGGTCCGCGACGCCGAGCGCGAGCGCCAATATGAGGAGTTCAAGGAGCGCGCCGGCGAGATCATCACCGGCGTCGTCAAGCGCGTCGAATTCGGCCATGTCGTCGTCGACCTGGGCCGCGCCGAGGGCGTCATCCGCCGCGACCAGCAGATCCCGCGCGAGATCTTGCGGGTCGGCGACCGCACCCGCTCGCTCATCTCCAACGTCCGCCGCGAGAACAGGGGCCCGCAAATCTTCCTCTCGCGCGCCCACCCCGATTTCATGAAGAAATTGTTCGCGCAGGAAGTGCCGGAGATTTACGACGGCATCATCGAGATCAAGGCCGCGGCACGCGATCCCGGCAGCCGCGCCAAGATCGGCGTCCTTTCCCACGACAGCTCGATCGACCCGGTCGGCGCCTGCGTCGGCATGAAGGGCAGCCGGGTCCAGGCCGTCGTCCAGGAGCTGCAGGGCGAGAAGATCGACATCATCCCCTGGTCCGACGATCTCGCCACCTTCGTCGTCAACGGCCTCCAGCCGGCGACCGTCAGCCGCGTCCTCATCGACGAGGAGGAGAGCCGGATCGAGGTGGTCGTCCCCGACGACCAGCTCAGCCTCGCCATCGGCCGCCGCGGCCAGAACGTGCGGCTGGCGAGCCAGCTGACCGGCTCGGCGATCGACATCATGACCGAGGCCGACGCCTCCGAGAAGCGCCAGCGCGAGTTCGTCGAGCGCTCCGAGCTGTTCCAGACCGAGCTCGACGTCGACGAGACGCTCGCGCAGCTGCTGGTCGCCGAAGGCTTCGGCGCGCTCGAGGAGGTCGCCTATGTCGAGCTCGACGAGCTCGCCTCGATCGAGGGCTTTGACGACGAGCTCGCCACCGAGCTCCAGAACCGCGCCGCCGAGGCGCTGCAGCGCCAGGAAGAGGCGGCGCGCGAGACGCGCCGCGGCCTCGGCGTCGAGGACTCGCTCGCCGAAATGCCCTATCTCACCGAGGCGATGCTGGTGACGCTCGGCAAAGCCGGGATCAAGACGCTCGACGACCTCGCCGACCTCGCCACCGACGAGCTCGTCCAGAAGAAGCGCCCCGAGCAGCGCCGCCAGCGCGAATCGAACCGGCCCGAGGACAAAGGCGGGCTGCTCGCCGATTACGGGCTCTCGGACGAGCAGGGCAACGAGATCATCATGGCCGCCCGCGCCCACTGGTTCGAGGACGAGGACGCGAAAGCCGGGGAGGACGCGAATGCGGAATCCTCCTCATGAGACCCCGCTAGGCAATGGTTCCCCGGCGAAGGCCGGGGCCCAGGACGGCCGCAGCACTGGACCCCGGCCTTCGCCGGGGAACGCTGGCGACCATGTCCCGGAACGCTCCTGCATCCTGACGCGGCGCACCGCCCCGAAGGAGGAGCTGATTCGCCTCGCGCTCGGCCCCGAGGGCCAGGTCGCCCCCGATGTGCGGGCGCGGGCGCCTGGGCGCGGCGCCTGGATCGGGGTCGACAGGCCGGCGCTCGAGGCGGCGCAAGCCAAAGGCAAATTGAAGGGCGCGCTGGCGCGGGCGTTCAAGACCAACGAGCTCGTCCTCCCCGCCGATCTCGGCGCGCGGGTCGAGGACGCGCTGCGCCAGGCGGCGCTCGACCGGCTCGGGCTCGAGGCCAAGGCGTCGAACCTTCTGCTCGGCTCGGAGAAGATCGAAAATGCGGCGCGACGCGGCCAGGTGGCGATGCTGATCCACGCCGCCGACGCCAGCATCGAAGGCCGCCGCAAGCTCGACCAGGCCTGGCGCGTCGGCCGCGATGCCGAGGGAAGCGGCGCACAAGGCTTGGTTTTCCCGGAAGGGAGGGCCATATTGTCATTGGCGCTCGGCCGCGAGAATGTGGTACATGTCGCCATCATCGATCGGGCCGCGGCGGCGCGTGTGAGCCACGCGCTCGGACGGTGGCGCGCTTTTATCGGACGTGAGAATGAGCTAAGCGCCGCCACGGCGGAGACGCCGGGCGCTTCGGCTGAGTGATTTGATTTGATTTTGAAGGATTTTGAGTGAGCGAGACGACTGACAAGCCGAAGCTGGGCACGCGCGCGCCTCTGGGCCTGCGACGCACGGTTGAAACCGGCAAGGTGAAGCAGAGCTTCAGCCACGGCCGGTCGAACACCGTCGTCGTGGAGGTGAAGAAGCGCCGTATCCTCGGCCGCCCGGGCGAGGCCGAGGCGCCGAAGCCGGAGCCGGTCGCGGCGCCGGTCGCGCGCGCGCCCGAGCCGAAGCCCGCGCCGCAGCCCGCCTTGCGTCCGCTCGATTCCGCCACCGCGCGCAAGGAATTGCAGGAGAAATTGCTGCGCGAGGCCGAGGACGCCCGCCTCTTCAGCCTCGAGGAGGCCCGTCGCCGCGAGGAGACCCAGGCCCGCGCCCAGACCGAGGACGAGAAGCGCCGCGCCGAGGAGAATCGCAAGGCCGAGGAGGAGGCCGCCGAGGCCGCCCGTCTCGCCGCCGAGGAGGAAGCCCGCCGCGTCGCCGAGCCGGCGCCGCAGCCCGCCGCCGAGGCGCCCGCGCCGGCCGCCGTTGAGGAGGACGACAGGCCCCGCCCCCGCCACGGCCAGCCCGCCGCCCGGCGCCCCGAGCCCGCGCGCCCGACTCGCGGCCGCGAGGAGCATCGCCGCGAGCGCGGCAAGCTCACCGTCAGCCGGGCTTTGGGCGAGGACGGCGATGCCCGCGCCCGCAGCCTCGCCGCTTTGCGCCGCTCGCGCGAGAAGGAAAAGCGCGCCCATATGCAGGCCGGCCCTTCGGCCAAGCAGGTCCGCGACGTGGTCGTGCCCGACGCGATCACCGTCGCCGAGCTCGCCAACCGCATGGCCGAGCGCGCCGCCGATCTCGTCAAATCCCTGTTCAAGATGGGCATGCCCGTCACCGTCAACGAGGTGATCGACCAGGACACGGCCGAATTGCTGGTCACCGAGTTCGGCCACAACATCAAGCGCGTCAGCGAAGCCGATGTCGACATCCAGCACGAGGAGGATGTCGACGCCGCCGCGACGCTGCAGCCGCGCCCGCCCGTGGTCACGATCATGGGCCATGTCGATCACGGCAAGACCAGCCTGCTCGACGCGATCCGCGGCGCCGACGTCGTCTCCGGCGAGGCCGGCGGCATCACCCAGCATATCGGCGCCTATCAGGTCACCGTGCCCGACGGCTCAAAGGTCACCTTCCTCGACACGCCGGGCCACGAGGCCTTCACCGAGATGCGCGCGCGCGGCGCCAACGTCACCGACATCGTCATCCTGGTCGTGGCGGCCGACGACGGGCTGAAGCCGCAGACGATCGAGGCGATCAACCATACCAAGGCGGCCGGCGTGCCGATGATCGTGGCGATCAACAAGGTCGACAAGCCGGGCGCCAATCCGCAGAAGGTCCGCGAGGAGCTCCTCCAGCACGAGGTGATGGTCGAGGCGATGTCCGGCGACGTCCAGGACGTCGAGGTCTCCGCGCTCAAGAAGACCGGTCTCGACAAATTGCTCGAAGCGATCGCGCTGCAGGCCGAATTGCTCGAATTGAAGGCCAATCCCGACCGCGCCGCCGAGGGCGCGGTGGTCGAGGCCAAGCTCGACAAGGGCCGCGGCCCGCTCGCCACCGTGCTGATCCAGCGCGGCACGCTGAAGGTCGGCGACATTTTCGTCGCCGGGCCGATCTCCGGCAAGGTCAGGGCGATGATCGACGACAAGGGCCGCCAGGTGAAGGAGGCCGGGCCGAGCCTGCCCGTCGAGGTGCTCGGCCTGTCGGGCGTGCCTTCGGCCGGCGATACTTTGAGCGTGGTCGAGAATGAGGCCCGCGCCCGCGAGGTCGCCGCCTACCGCCAGAGCGTCCTCGACACCAAGCGCACCACCAACGCGCCGGCGAGCTTCGACACGATGTTCTCGGCGCTCAAGGAGAAGCAGGCGGTCGAGTTCCCGCTCGTCGTCAAGGGCGACGTTCAGGGCTCGGTCGAGGCGATCGTCTCGGCGATCAACCGCATCTCCAACGACGACATCAAGGCGCGCGTGCTCCATGCCGGCGTCGGCGGCATCACCGAGAGCGACGTGACCCTGGCCGGCGCCTCGGGCGCGCCGATCATCGGCTTCAACGTCCGCCCCAACGCCAAGGCGCGCGAGATCGCCGAGCGCCAGGGCGTCGCCATGCAATATTATGACGTGATCTACGATCTCACCGACGCGGTGAAGGCGGCGATGGCCGGCGAGCTCGGCCCGCTCATCGTCGAGACCGTGGTCGGCCGCGCCGAGGTCCGCGAGGTCTTCTCGGCGGGCAAGCACGGCAAGGCGGCCGGGCTCCTGGTCACCGAAGGCTTCATCCGCAAGGCGCTGAAGGCCCGCATCACCCGCGACGACGTCATCGTCTACAACGGCACGATCGCGTCATTGAGGCGCTTCAAGGACGACGTCGCCGAAGTGCGCGCCGGCCTCGAATGCGGCGTCACCTTCGAAGGCCATACCGACATCAAAGCCGGCGACTATCTGGAGACCTACGAGGTCGAGGAGCGCGAGCGGACGCTTTGATCGGGCCCGGCCGTCACCCTGAGCTTGGCTCAGGGTCCAGCTGGCCACCTCTTCGCGGGTGGAAAACTGGATGCTGAAACAAGTTCAGCATGACGATAGGAATGAAGTCGATGGCACGACCAGCTGAAACCCCCGAAGGCCGCTCGGTCCGCCTGCTTCGCGTCGGCGAGCAGGTGCGCCATGCGCTGTCCGACATATTGATGCGCGGCGACGTGCATGACGAGACGCTGGCGAGCCATATGGTGTCGGTGACCGAGGTCCGCATGTCGCCCGATCTGCGCCACGCCACCGTGTTCGTGATCCCGCTGCTCGGCGCCAATGCGCAAGCCGTGCTCAAGGCGCTGCGCACCAACACCGCTTTTCTGCAGAGCGAGGCGGCGCGGCGGGTGAACACCAAATATGCCGCCAAGTTGAAATTCCTGCTCGACGAGAGCTTCGACGAAGGCAGCCATATCGACAAGCTGCTGCGCGCGCCCAAGGTCGCGCGCGACCTGGAGGGCGGCAATGAGGCTTAGCGTAGCGTTTCTCGCCGCGGCGCTGGTCGCCGCTCCACTCCACGCCCAGGGCGGACCGGAACCGGCGGACGCGCGCCTGGTGATCGCCGCGGTGCTTGCGCACCAGGCCAGCATGCGCGGGGCGGAGAGCGCGGCTGGGACCTGCGTCGAGCGCGCGCTGGCCGGCCCGCCGGTGGCGCCGGGCGCCGACGAGGATCCGATGGTGCCGAATCATGCGGTGCGGATCGGCTTCAGGTGGCACCTGCCCGAGGGGCCGCCGCTCGTCCGGCCGCCGCCCCAGTTCCGCCCCGACGGCCGACCGCAGCGCCGCGAGCGGCGGCCCGAAGTGCCCCTGCCCGCCGCGCTGGCGCCGGAGCTGGCCCAGCGGCTCGACGCGCTCCGCGCTGAGGCCGCTCCCGCGGCGCTCGTGGAGATCGACGCGGCCCTGGTGCCCGCCCCGCTGCGCCTGCGCGACGGGGCGAGCGATTGCGCGCCGCTCACCCTCTCTGCACCGGCCTTCGCCGGCGACGCCGCCTTCGTCGAGACCGCTTATGCCTGCGGCACGACCTGCGGCAATGGCAGCCTCTACGCGCTCCAGCGCCGCGAAGGCCGCTGGGAGGTCGTCGGCGTCGCCGATATCTGGATCAGCTAAAGGGGGGTGATCATGGGGACGGGCGGCCAGATGTTGGCCACGGCCATGTTGCTCTTGGCCGGCGGCGGCCAGGCGGACGAGCTGGTCATCCCACCCGTGCGCTACCCCGCTTTGCCGGCGACCGCCGCCGCTGCCGAAGGCTTCGCGCCGCGCGGCTGGCGGGTCGAAGCGCAGGCCATTGGCGACCTCAGCGGCGACGGCCGCGCCGACCTCGCCTTCGTGCTCCGGATGAACGACCCGGCCAACGTCCTTGCCCATGACGGGCTCGGCGACAATCCGTTCGACACCAATCCGCGCATCCTGGCGGTCGCGCTCGGAGTGCCGGGCGACGGCTACCGGCTCGCGGCGCAGGATCGCCGGCTCATTGCCCGCCGGGACTATCCGACCCAGTCGGATCCGTTCGAGGGGGAGGTCGCCATCGCCGGCGGCAGCCTCAACGTCACCGTGCGCCTGTTCATGAGCGCGGGCGGCTGGGGTGCCGGCAGCTCCACCTTCCGGTTCCGCTGGCGGGACAATGCCCTCAGATTGATCGGCTATGATTATCGCAACGTGCAGCGCAATTCGGGCTGCATGACGGGCCTCAGCATCAACTATCTCACCGGCCGCGTGAAACGCAGCTCGGGCCGGACCGACCTCGATCGCGAAACCGTGCGCTGGTCGCGGCTGCCCGCACGCGCGCTGCTCCCAATCGAGCGGATCGGCGACGGCCTCGCCTTCGGCGACGGCGGCGCGCGCGGCAATTTCCCGCCTTGTCCGCGGGGCTGACCGTGACGAACCTCGGCGACCCGATGGCCGGCGGCGACGTCCGCCTCGAGCCGCTCGCCGAGGCGCATCGCACGGCGCTCAAGGCCGCCTGCGCCGAGGATCCCGACATCTGGCCGATCTACGCCACCTCCTACGATCCCGACCATTTCGACGCCAATTTCGACGCGATGCAAAGCAAGGCCGACTGGCGCTCCTTCGCCCTGTTTGGGGGCGAAAGGCTGGTCGGCATGTCGAGCTTCATGGGCGTGGATATTGACCGCATGGTGCTCGAGATCGGCAGCACCTTCTACGTACCGGCGATGCGCGGCACCGGCTTCAACGCGCGGGTGAAGGACCTGATGCTGACGCGCGCCTTTGCGTGCGGCTTCCGCCGCGTCGAGTTTCGCGTCGATGCCCGCAACGCCCGCTCCCAGGCGGCGCTGGCCAAGATCGGCGCGGTCCGGGAGGGCGTGCTGCGCGCCGACCGGATCACCTGGACCGGCCATGTCCGCGACACCGTGCTGTTTTCGATTCTAGCTTCGGAATGGGAACGCTCATCTGCCATTAATCGCTGATGCGGCAGGATTCCCGACAGGCATTTGGAGGCTCGACATGATTAGACCGGCTTTGATCGCGGCGGCCCTGCTCGGCGCCACCCCTGCCCTCGCCTTCGACCCTCCGAACCGCGCCGTCCCCGAGGCCAAGATCCGCAACATGACGGAATATCTGGAAGCGGTCGCCGATCCCCAGCGCGGCGTCTATATCCGCGGCTATACCGGCCAATGGTATTATGCGCGCGTCGAGGGCAATTGCCCCCGCCTGACGCGCGGCGCCTCGCTGCGCTTCAACACCTCGCCGGGCGGCGATTTCGACCGCGACAGCACGATCCGCGCCGACGGCTGGCGTTGCATGATCGCGAGCGTGGTCGAGTCGGACGGCCCGCCGCGGCGCACCGCCCGGCGCTGACACGACGCCCTTCCCAAGCCGGGCCGCGGCGCTAAACTCGCCGCGATGGCGAAGCTCTATTTCTATTATGCGTCGATGAACGCGGGGAAGTCGACGACCCTGCTCCAGGCCGACTTCAACTATCGCGAGCGCGGTATGGAGACGATGCTCTACACCGCCGCAATCGACGATCGCGTCGCCCAAGGGGTGATCGCCTCGCGCATCGGGCTGGAGGCGGGCGGCAACCTCTACGACCGAGCGACCGACATCCGTCACGACGTCGAAGAGGAGCTGAAGAAGCGCGCGCTTCACTGCATCCTCCTCGACGAGGCGCAGTTCCTGACCCGCGCCCAGGTCGTCCAGCTCGCCTCGATCTGCGACGAGCTCGACATCCCCGTTTTGGCCTATGGCCTCAGGACCGATTTCCAGGCCAATCTGTTCGAGGGCAGCGCCCATCTGCTCGCGCTCGCCGACACGCTCGTCGAATTGAAGGCGGTCTGCGATTGCGGCCGCAAGGCGACGATGAACCTGCGCGTCGACGCCGACGGCCGGGCGGTGAAAGAGGGCGCGTCGATCGAGATCGGCGGCAACGACCGCTACATCTCGCTCTGCCGGCGTCATTTCATGGAGCGGATCGCCGAAGTGGACGGCGAGCAGCTCCGCCTCAGCCTGACCAGGGCGGCCGCGGCGCGCTGAGCCTGTTGAACGGGCAGAGCCGCACCCCATATCCGGATCAAGTCCGGAGGGGTATTTCACATGGTCAGCCCGCTTTTCACCGCTTTCGCCCTCATCGCCGCCGGCCGCGTCGAAGTGCCGCCCCCGCCCGCGCAGCCCGTGCCGGTGCCCCAGATCCGGGCCTATGTCCGCGAGGACATGGACGATGAGGACGCAAACAGGCTGAGGCCGCGCCGCTAGGGTCCGTGCATGGCTGGCTGATCATCGATAAGCCCGTCGGGCCGGGCTCGACCCAGATCGTCGGCGCGGTCAAGCGCGCGCTCCGCGAAGGCGGCTATGCCAAGGTCAAGGTCGGCCATGGCGGCACGCTCGATCCTTTGGCGTCGGGAGTCCTGCCGGTGGCGCTCGGCGAGGCGACCAAGCTTTCCGGCCGGATGCTCGACGCCGACAAGGTCTATGAGTTCACGATCGCCTTCGGCAGCGAGACCGACACGCTCGATCTCGAAGGCAGCGTGGTCGACACCTGCGACACGCTGCCCGCGCTGGCGGAGATCGAAGCGATATTGCCGCGCTTCACCGGCGCGATCGAGCAGGTGCCGCCCGCTTATTCGGCGCTGAAGATCGAGGGCAAGCGCGCCTACGATCTGGCGCGGGCCGGCGAGGAGGTGGCGCTGAAGAGCCGGAGCGTCGTGATCCATGGCCTGAAGATCCTCGCCGGGACGGGGAGGGGGGCCGCACCTAGCGCGGTGGAGGGGGCTATGGGCGGGGCTCAGGCCCCCCTCCACCAGCCTTCGGCCGGTCCCCCTCCCCGTCCCGGGGAGGATTTGGTGACGCTCGAAGCGCGCGTCTCCAAGGGCACCTACATCCGCTCGCTTGCCCGCGACATCGCCCGCGCGCTCGGCACGGTCGGCCATGTCACCATGTTGCGGCGGACAAAGGCCGGGCCCTTCGCCCTCGATGCCGCGATTTCGCTGGACAAATTGGGGGAAGCCGCTAAGGGCCGCACCCTTGAACGACACCTCCTGCCATTGACGGCGGGGCTGGACGACATCCCGGCTCTACCCGTCACCCCCGATCAGGCAGGGGCGCTCCGCCAGGGGCGGAAATTGATCGGGATCGCCGCCAAGCCTGGGCTCTACCTTGCGACCGACGACGACGTTCCGGTTGCGCTCGTGGAGCTTAGCGAAGGCTCGCTTCGCCCCGAACTAAGGGTGCTGCGCGGCTTCAACCTGTGACCGATGAAGGAGTGCAACGATGTCGGTAACCGCCGAGCGCAAGCAAGAGATTATCAAGGACAATGCCCAGACGACGGGCGACACCGGTTCGCCCGAGGTTCAGGTCGCGATCCTGACCGAGCGGATCGTCAACCTGACCGAGCATTTCAAGACCCACGCCAAGGACAATCACTCGCGGCGCGGCCTTTTGATGCTGGTCAACAAGCGCCGTTCGCTGCTCGATTACCTCAAGCGCGAAGACAATCAGCGCTACACCCAATTGATCGCGAAGCTCGGCCTTCGCAAGTGACGCAATCGTTCGGCCCGCCTTGGCGGGCCGTTTACGTATTGCGTCATCCCGGCGCAGGCCGGGATCCAGTCAAGCGACGAGCGCGCAAGCGCTTTTCTGACTGGGAAACTGGACCCCGGCCTTCGCCGGGGAACGACAACGGATAAGCCAGCTAGCAATTCGGCGACGCTGGCCGGACCAATACCGGTCCGAACACAGGGACCCCATGAAAGTACCATTTTCATGGGACCCAAGAGGCCCCCGCCGCATATGGCCGCGGGAGTTTGAAGGAAAACCAATGTTCAACACCAAGAAAGTGGAAATCGAGTGGGGCGGCAAGACGCTGACCCTCGAAACGGGCAGGATTGCCCGCCAGGCCGACGGCGCGGTGCTCGCGACCTATGGCGAAACCGTCGTCCTTTGCGCGGTCACCGCCGCCAGGTCGGTCAAGGAAGGCCAGGATTTCTTCCCCCTGACCGTCCATTACCAGGAAAAATTCTCGGCCGCCGGGCGAATCCCGGGCGGCTTCTTCAAGCGCGAGCGCGGCGCCACCGAGAAGGAGACTCTGACGAGCCGCCTCATCGACCGGCCGATCAGACCGTTGTTCCCTGATGGTTTTTATAACGAAATCAATGTGATAGCCCAAGTTTTGAGCTATGACGGCGAGACCGAGAGCGACATCCTGGCGATGATCGCGGCGTCGGCGGCGCTCACCATTTCGGGCGTCCCCTTCATGGGCCCGATCGCGGCTGCCCGCATCGGCTACAGCCAGGGCGAATATCAGCTCAACCCGAGCATGGACCAGGTCCGCGAAGGCGAGCTCGACCTCATCGTCGCCGGCACCCACAATGCGGTGATGATGGTCGAATCCGAAGCCAAGGAGCTTTCGGAGGACGTCATGCTCGGCGCGGTCATGTTCGCGCACCGCGAATGCCGGAAGGTGATCGAGGCGATCATCGCGCTCGCCGAGAAGGCCGCCAAGGAGCCCTGGGAAATGGCCGAGCAGGCCGACCTTTCGGCCGCCAAGACGAAGCTCGAGGACCTGATCGGCGGGGACATCGCCGCCGCCTACAGGCTGACCGACAAGTCCGCCCGCCAGAACGCGCTGGGCGACGCCCGCGCCAAGGCGAAAGAGGCCTTCGCCAACGCCGCGCCGCAGGACCAGATGGCCGCCAACAAGCTCGTCAAGAAGCTCGAGGCCGAAATCGTCCGCGGCGCCATCCTCAAGGACGGCACCAGGATCGACGGGCGCACCACCAGCCAGATCCGCCCGATCGAGGCGATCGTCGGCTTCCTGCCGCGCACCCACGGCTCGGCGCTGTTCACCCGGGGCGAGACCCAGGCGATCTGCACGACCACGCTCGGCACCAAGGAATCCGAGCAGATGATCGACGGCCTGACCGGCCTCTCCTACGAGCGCTTCATGCTCCACTACAACTTCCCGCCTTATTCGGTCGGCGAGGTCGGCCGCTTCGGCGCGCCGTCGCGCCGCGACGTCGGCCACGGCAAGCTGGCGTGGCGCGCGCTCAAGGGCGTCCTGCCAAGCCATGAGGAATTCCCCTATACGGTCCGCGTCCTCTCCGACATCACCGAGTCCAACGGCTCGTCGTCGATGGCGACGGTCTGCGGCGGCTCGCTCTCGATGATGGATGCGGGCGTTCCGCTCACCCGTCCGGTCAGCGGCATCGCCATGGGCCTGATCCTCGAAGGCAAGGACTTCGCGGTCCTCTCGGACATTCTCGGCGACGAGGACCATCTCGGCGACATGGACTTCAAGGTCGCCGGAACCGAGCGGGGCATCACCTCGCTGCAGATGGACATCAAGATCGCCGGCATCACCGAGGAGATCATGAAGGCCGCGCTCGCCCAGGCGAACGAGGGCCGCGCCCATATTTTGGGCGAGATGGCCAAGGCGCTCGATCACACCCGCGAGGAGCTTTCCGCCCACGCGCCGAGGATCGAGACCATGCAGATCGACAAGGCGAAGATCCGCGACATCATCGGAACGGGGGGCAAGATCATCCGCGAGATCGTCGCCACCACCGGCGCCAAGGTCGACATCGACGACGAGGGCGTGATCAAAATCTCCTCGTCCGACCTTTCCCAGATCGAGGCCGCGCGCCAGTGGATCCTCGGCATCGTCGAGGAGCCCGAGGTCGGCAAGGTCTATCAGGGCAAGGTCGTCAACATCGTCGATTTCGGCGCGTTCGTGAACTTCATGGGCGGCAAGGACGGCCTCGTCCACGTCTCGGAGATCAGGAACGAGCGCGTCGAGAGTGTCCGTGACGCGCTGGCCGAAGGCCAGGAAGTCAAGGTCAAGGTCCTCGAGATCGACCCGCGCGGCAAGGTCCGCCTGTCGATGCGGGTGGTCGACCAGGAAACCGGCGCCGAGCTCGAGGACACCCGTCCCCCACGCGAAGGCGGCGACCGCGACCGCGGCCCGAGGGGCGAAGGCCGCGCCGATCGTGGCCCGCGCCGTGACGGCGGCGGCGGCGGCGGAGACCGTGGCCGTGGGCCTCGTCGCGATGGCGGCGGCGGTGGCGGCCGAGACCGCGACCGCGACCGCGGGCCTCGTCGTGAAGGCGGCGGCGACCGCCCCACCGGCGACCGCGGCCCCCGCCCCGAGCGCAGCAACGACGACGGCCCCGCGCCCGAGTTCGCGCCGGCGTTCCTGACGCGGGACGACGATTGAGCCAACCCGTCATGCCGGACTTGATCCGGCATCCAACTGCCTTCCGACCCGGAAGAAGGTGGACCCAGGATCAAGTCCGGGGTGACGAACTGAAACGAGAAGCCCCGCGAGCGATTGCGGGGCTTTTTGTCGTCTCGCAAACTTGACAAGCTCCTTGATTGTCTCATAAACAAGACAGGTGATCGAAGTCAGGCAGACCCGGGACTTCGCCGCTTGGCGAGCCGGTCTGCGGGACAGCGTGGTGCGCAGGCGAATCGGGGCGCGGATCGACCGCCTGGCGTTCGGCCATCCCGGCGACGTCAAGCAGTTAGGCGACGGGGTGAGCGAGTTGCGGCTCGATTTCGGCCCCGGCTATCGGCTCTATTTCGTGCGGCGGGGCGAAATGCTCATCGTCCTGCTCTGCGGCGGCGACAAATCGACACAGGCGCGGGACATCGCCAAGGCGAAGCGCCTTGCGCGGAAACTTGATGGAGACGAACATGGCGCTTGAAACCTTGCCTTTCGATATCGCCAACGAGCTGCACGACGATGAGGCGCTGGCGGTCTATCTCGACGAAGCCTTGGCTACGGGCGATCCGGCCTATTTCGCCCATGCGCTGGGCAAGGTCGCCAAGGCGCGCGGCATGACGAAGATAGCGCGCGAGGCCGGATTGAGCAGAGGATCGCTCTATGCGGCCTTGAGCGAGGGCGGAAACCCCACGCTGGCGACGCTGATGCAGGTGATGAAGTCGCTCGGCCTCAGGCTGGGTGCAGAGGCGGTCGAGCGGGCGGCCTAGGGCGGTGGCGATCGTGGGCCGAGGCGTGACGGCGGCGGCGACCGTGGCCGTGGGCCGCGTCGCGATGGCGGCGGCGGTGGCGGCGGTCGTGACCGTGGGCCGCGTCGTGAGGGCGGCGACCATCCCGGACTCTGCGGGAGACCCGCTGAGGCTTTCACTTGGTCGGGAAGCGATCTAGGTCCGATTCGGACGCGCTTTTCTTTGTAGGATCAATCGGTTTCCCTTATCTTGTCGGCGACTTCCGTTGTGGAAGAGGAGGGGACGAGATGATGAAACGGTTACTGTCATTGGCGGCCATGGCCGCGCTTTCGCTGACCGCGACCAATTCGGCGGTCGCCCAGGGCATTCAATATCTGCCTACGCTCGACTTCTACAGCGACTCCTCCTTCACCCAGGTGGTGGGTCACGCGCAGCCCATCTGCCGCACCGATTTTCAAAACACGGTGCTGGTCTGGGGCTATTCGACCCAATACCAGATCCAGACCGACACCAGGCCGTGCGGCCCCGGCTATTATGACGATCAATAGGCCAGGTGCCGGGACAGCGGCCCCGGCGAACCGGACTGATAGAAAGGGGATGACCGGATCCTGAGTGTCGCCTTCCAAGACGTCCGGCTGCTACGCCGAGCAACCTTATGTGTGCGATCACTAAAAGTGACCACGAAGAATCAGCGGAGCGCTTCAAGCCGTGATTTGATCTCTGGCAGCATTGGCATGGAGAAGGAAGGTATTGCCGCGGGAGACCGCGGCCCGCGCCGCGAGCGCGAAGGCGGCGACCGCCCCGAGCGCAACGACGGCCCCGAGCCCGAATTCGCCCCGGCCTTCCTGGTCCGCGACGACGACTAGATCCCATCGAAGTGGTACTTCGATGGGGACCCGTTGAAGAAAGCAGAATGGGCCTCGCGGGCGACCGCGGGGCCTTTTCGTCGGCATTGACCCGGCGACTTTGCCATCTTAGGTTACATAGGCTTCGGTGACAGGTACGCACCTGTCACCAGTCGGGTTTGGCACCGACTATGACGATCCCCGCTGCAAGGTTTATATCGATGGCGCGGCTCTGCGCGGTGCGGTCTGACGGTTGCGACGACGGCTCAGCGCCCTAATTCGCGCCGGCGTTTTTGACGCGGGGGCGTTCGGTGACAACTGCGTACCTTGGGGATGAGGGGGCAGTCACGGCGACTGTCCCCTCCCAGCCAAATGCTGGAGCGCGCGCGCATCCTCCTCCAGCACCTCGAAGGCGTCGCGGGTCATGCTGTCCAGCTCGTGGAGCTGATGAGCGCGGAGGACGGCGAGCTTGGCGCCGAGGGCGGCGAGGTCCGGCGCCGGGGTGAGAACGAGGGCGACCGCGGCTTTCTGCATGGGAGCAGTGCAGCGGTGCCAGTAGGCGTTCTCGGCCTTGGAGACGCGGCGAAAGGCAATGAGGCGCAAGCGGCGGAATTCCGGACCGACCGGCCTATCGTCACCGCCGAAGCGCGCGGTGATCTCCGCCATTTCACGCGTATAGCGATCATTCGCGGCGCGGAACCAACCGGTGGTGGCGGCAGTCTCGGCCTGGATAGCGAGGCGTTGATACCGGGCGAGGCGGCGATTCCAAAGGGCGCTCGCGGCGCTGGAGAAGCTGGATTGCTTCGCTGCGCTCGCAATGACGGGGCGGGCGAAGGCCAGGACAGAGATAGCCGCAGCGGCGCCTAGGACGCGGCGGCGGGGGATGCTAGGCTCGCGGCCAGCCATCATCACCTCCATAACAGGTGCTATGGTCAGAGCCGGGGGGAAGTTACTGCTTCCTCTCGGCTCGCTCTCGGGTAACACAGTGCAATGGCGAAATCAAGAACTGAAGCCGTGAATTCAAAAAAGAAGCGTCCGGGGCAAAGCGGCGAGATGATCTCGACGCGCGTTCAACCCGAGATGCTGAGGCAGATCGACGAGTGGCGCCGCGAGCAGTCCGACCTCCCATCGCGCCCCGAAGCACTTCGGCGGCTGGCGGCGATGGGGCTCGGTAGGAGCTAGGCCTTTCGGGAGGATTTGTGGCTATCCATATTGTCGAAGCTTATCCGGAAAAGTGCCAAGTGCACACCTATCAGCGTTCGAAAACCGTCTGGGTTGCCAGTGGGACGTTTCTAGGCGAGTCGCTGATTCAGACTGCGCGAACAGAACGTAGCGCGCTGAAGCACTGGAAGGACATCGCTGAATTTCGATATCGAACCAGTTGAGCACAAGCCCTTCAGCCCGCTCAGGATGCAACGGCGCCGCAGGCGACGGTTAAGTAGCTGTCGCCCTGCTCCAGCCCTCAATCCGGCCGCACCAGCTCCACGTGGCTCACCCCCAGCGCCGTCGCCAGCTCATAGAGCGTCACCACGGTCGGGTTGAGCTTGCCGCGTTCGAGGTCGCTCAGATATTGCTGGCTGAGGCCGGACCGCTCGGCGAGCTTCTCCTGCGTCAGGCCCGCCGCCAGGCGGAGGCGGGCCGCGTTGCGGCCGACGAGCTTGCGCATGTCCATGCACAAAGAGATGGCGTCGGCGACGCCTGGAGTTTATCAACTATAATATGTATGATTCGCGGCCAATTCGACGCTTTCCAACGACTGGAGCGGACATTCCCGGCGCCAAGTCAGCCACCGTCGCGAGAGCGCAGGATCGGCCCATCTCCTCGCCAAGTCGGCGCGTGTCTTGACCATGGGCGCGGAAGCGGAGGCGAAGTCGGTCGGAAATCGACCCAGCCTGCGCGATCTTGCTTCCGAACTGGCCGGCATTGCGGCGCGGATGTCGGCGATGGCGGGCCGTCCCAATCTGCTCCCGGACCGGGGCGGCTCCGTCGCATCGCAGATCCGAACGCTCCTAGAAGCCCGTCACAAACGTTCGGCGGCACTCGGACTTGATGTCGTCCATCCGGGCTGGAGCATATTGCTCGTCCTCTTCCGTGCCCATCTCGAGGGCAGGCCCGTCCGAATGGCGAGGCTCGCCACCGAGGCTCATGTCGCGATGACGACAATGATGCGATGGATGGAGCTGTTTATCGCCCACGGCGTGGCCGAACGCCGCTCCGACTCGGGACACGCGCGCGGGGTCCTGTTCGCGCTGTCCGCAGACGGCGCGGAGCGTGTTCGCCGGCAATTGATCGCGGAGAAATGGTAGCCGGGGCATCAGGATTGCGGTGACAGGGATTGCCGGTGACAGTTACGTAACTGTCACCGACAACTCGGACCCGTCACCGAAAACTCGTGACCTCCTGCTTCAGGCCGGATGCGGGACGCGCAGCTCCGAGGTCGTTTGTTCGGAGCCGCGGTCGGCGATCGGCTGCGATCCGGGCGCTCGGCTGCCGCCGGCCTGGCGGGCGCCGCCCGGCAATAAGGCGACGCTCAGCAAATAGCCGAGCACCGCGCTTCCGCCATAGCCGACCAGGGGCGTGGGGTAATTGCCGAGCGCGGCGGCGAGGACGACCCCCATCCAGCATCCGCCGAAAGCGAGGAGGGCGGGCCGCTCGGCGGCTCCCCTCGACACGCCGATCAGAGCGGGCGCCATGAGCGCGGCGGCCCCGATCACCACGGCCGCGCCGGCGAGCGGATGAACGTCGAACGCGGTGTAGAGGATCTGGTCGACATAGGGCACGGCGGCGAGCGCGTCCGGCGTGAGCAGGGTCCAGCCGAACGCCGCGAAGGAAGCGGCCGTCGCAAGCATCGCAAGGCGGCCCCGGGTCGCGAGCGCGAGAATGAGCAGCCCCGCCAGCAGCACGCCCGCCATCGCCCGGTCGGGCTGGGCCGCCAGCGCCACGGCGGCGGCGATCATGCCGGCCGTGCCGATCGCGTCCGGCCGCCGCGCGTAGAGGACGAGCATGGCCGGCAGCAGGATGAGGCTGACCTGGAGGTTCAACGGGCCGACGCTCACCCATCGCGATGCGCCGCCGCTCGCCACGCCGAACCACGCGGTCAGCACGAGCGGGACGGCGAGCGCGAGGATCGCGGGACCGGCGCCGGCGAGGCGCGAGCCCGCGGCCCGGCCGAGCGCGAGCCATGCGCTGGCGCCCAGAACCAAAGCGGCCAGGTTCACGAGCAGGTAGCGGGAGGGGGCGCCCGCCGCGAGCATGTAGGCGAGCCCCATGCCGACCGCGCCGGCACCGCAGATGAGACCCAGCAGGCGCGGGCGCGCCAAAATGTCGTTCATGGTCGGGAGGCTCCGGGTTGAAGGCGTGGGCGGGAACAGGATGTCGCGGGCGGCGGCGCAGAGCGACCGCAATCGGGCGGCGATGGCGAGGCCGAGAATTGCGCGCAGGCAGCCGAACGCGAAAAGGAGGGCGTCGCCGTCGCCTCCTATTTCGGCCAGCTCGCGGTTCATCGCCCGGGCCCAGGGTGCCAAAGAGGGCGGGAGCAGGCGCCAAGCGGCCGACAACATCCCCGATGCGACGCCGCGGACGAAATTGCTCATGACGCCGCCCCGCCTGCGCGCCAACCCGCGACCGCGGCCTGGCCGGGCGGCGCCGCTTCGGCGCGCGCGCGCCGCTGCCCCGCGGCGGTCAGCCGATAGGCATGACGCGGCGGCCGGCCGCTGGCGACGGGCTGCTGCCACTCGGCGGCAAGATAGCCTTGCGCCTCGAGGCGGATGAGAAGCGGGTAGAGGGTGCCGGATTTGATTCCGGTCAGGGACGCCAATTCGTAGCCGTGGCTCCAGCGGTCCCCGGCCGCGAGCAACGCCGCGAGCAGGGCACGCGCAGGGTTGGAGAGGGTCCGGTTCCGGCTCATGCGGCCATAAGTCTACCTATATAGACTTGATAGTCAATCCCGTCGCTCCGAGCAAGGGGATGTCCGCTTGAAGAGCGTCTAACGCCGCCCCCCTGCGTCCCCGAAGGGGCGCCCGGGACAGCCGGCGAGAGCGATCAGCCGACGCCGATCGCCTCCAGATGAAGGTCCATCGACAGGCGGCACGGGCCGTCAGGATGAGGGGGGTCAGGCGGCGATGGGCAGCCTGTATTGATCCATTTCGTCGGCGGCCGGCGCCGCGGGCGCCGCTTCGGTTTCGGGCCGGGCGGCGGCGCGCGGGTTGGGCGCGAGCAGGCGCGAGGCGAGGACGATCGCGGCGAGGCCGAGATAGAGGTAGATCATCGCCAGCGGATCCCAGAGCAGGCCGACGGCGAGCGCCGCGCGAAGGAAGAGCGGGTTGAAGCGGAAATCCTCGCCGAGCGCCTCGCAGACCCCGAACAACGTGTCCTCGCGCCAGAAAATCGCGGGCTGGTAGCTTTGCATCTTTCACATCCTTTGGCGAAGCGGAGCGACAGGCCCGCTTTGATGCCGAATGCAAAGCACGAGCCGTGCCAGAAGTGTGATATCGCGGCTTTTCAGAATGTTAGCCTCTCGCCGGTCAAGGGCTCGCGGCGCGTCGGCGCGAACATCCGCCAGATGTTGGGAAATGCCGCCAACCGCGGCGGCCGTTTCGGGCGACCGTCCGGTTTCGGGCTATTGCCGGTTCGACACGGCCTCATTGCCCGCGACCGCATTGGCGGCGTTGGCGGTATTGGCGGCATTGGCCTCGATGCGGCTCAATTGCGCATTGGCCTGGTCCTCGAGCCCTTGCTCGCGCGCCTCGAGGTCGTTCTCGACCCGATTCTCATAAGCCGCCGCGGTGTTGACGATGGCGCGGTTGGTTTCGTCATAGATTTCGTTGACGCTGCGCTCGCGTTCCGGCCCGCAGGCGGCAAGCGCGGCCGTGGCGAGGAGGGCGATCAAGAGGGCGCGCTTCATGGCGACCTGTCTATCGCTGCGCCCGTTCCCGACACAAGCCGTCATTCCAGCGAAAGCTGGAATCTCCCTGCCTTTGCGGCGACCGGGAGAAGAAAAGTGAGATTCCAGCTTTCGCTGGAATGACGACGGGGTGGAAAAGTGGGGAGCTTCTGTTGCTCGGTGCTCCCCGTACCGCCGGTGTCCGCTTCTGTTGCCCGGTGCGGCCCGAACCGCGCTTTTGTCCAATATAACTCAGTCCGTGAGGACCTCGTTACGCGGCAATCGCGAGCGCCTCGTTATCGTTGGCACTTGTGGTTTTGAGCCTTTAACGGGTTACTCAGCCCGGGTGAAAATACCGCCTTTGAATACACGTCGATCCTGGTTCGGCCCCATCAGCTGAGCCGCTCGGCCGGCACGCTTCACGCGTGCTGGCCATGCGGCCTAAGTGGTGGAGCCGCCGGGTACTGCCCCCGGGTCCGCTGCATCTATTACACGGCACAATTTATCACCATAGCCGGTCGAAACCGGCACCCCCTATATAGGCGCTGGCACCTTAATGTGAAGTGACCGGCGCGCGTCAGCCCTTCTTGCGCAGCTCGTCCCTGATCTCGCGCAGCAGGACCAGATCCGCCGGATCGGCCGCCGGCGCGTCCTCCGCCTTCTTCTTCATCCTGTTGGCCGAGCGGACGATCAGGAAGATGATGAAGGCGAGGATCAGGAAGTTGATCACGACCGTGACGAACTGGCCCCAGCCGAGCACCGCCACGCCCGCCCCCTTCAGCGCGGCATAGGTCATCGGCCCGTCATAACCGTCCGGCAGCGGCGCCAGCAGCATATATTTGGACGAGAAATCGAGCCCGCCGAACAAGGCGCCGACGACCGGCATGATGATGTCCTGCGTCAGCGAGGTGGTGATGGTGGCGAAGGCGGCGCCGATAATCACGGCGACGGCGAGATCGAGGACGTTGCCCCGCGTCACGAATTCCCTGAACTCACGAAGCATGTCAGCCTCCCCGTTGCGGACCTGAAAGCGAAAGCCTACTTTCCTATGAGCAAGATTTGAAGGGAGGGGCCTAAATGACCCGCAATCGCGTCCTCGCAATCGTTGGAATCATCGCCGTCCTGCTGATCGGCCTCACCACCTGCGGGGTCAACAGGATCCCCCGGGCCGAGGAAAATGCCAAGGCGAAATGGGCCGACGTCCAGAATACCTATCAGCGCCGGGCCGATCTCATCCCCAATCTGGTCAGGACCGTGCGCGCCGCCGCCGCGCAGGAGCGCAACGTGCTGAGGGAGGTGACCGAGGCGCGCGCGAGCGCCAGCCGAATCAACGTCACCGGCGAGCAGCTCAGCGATCCGGCGGCGATGACGCGCTTCGCCGAGGCCCAGGCGCGGCTCACCATCTCGCTGCAGCGGCTCCAGGAAGCCTATCCGGAGCTCAGGACCAATCAGAATTTCCTGACGCTGCAGTCGCAGATCGAGGGGACCGAGAACCGGATCGTCGTCGCCCGGCGCGATTATAATCTGGCGGTCCAGGAGTATAACACGCTGATCCGGACCTTCCCGACGGTGCTCGCGGCGCGGATCATCTACGGCGCCCAGCCGATCGTGCCCTACCAGGCCGACGCGGCCGCCCAGCGCGCGCCGGAAGTCGACTTCGGCAACGGCCAGTAACAGGCGGCAGCCGGCGTGAAGGCGCCCACCGCCGTTCTGGCCCTGCTGGCCCTGCTGCTCGCGAGCTGCGGCGGCGGATCGGCGGGCGCGCCTGCTCCCCGGGCCGGCGAATCGGCGCCGGCCGCGGCGGCGGGCGCCGCTTATCCGCGGCTGAGCGGACGGGTCGTCGACACCGCCGATCTGCTCAATCCCGCGCAGGAGGCCGCGCTCACGCGCAAGCTCGAAGCGCTCGAGCGCGCCGCGAGCCGTCAGCTTGTCGTCGTCACCGTCCCGAGCCTCGGCGACCGGTCGATCGAGGATTATGGCGTCGGGCTCGGCCGCGCCTGGCGGATCGGCCAGGGCGCCGCCAACAATGGCGCGCTGCTGATCGTCGCGGTCGCCGAGAAGAAGATCAGGATCGAGGTCGGCTATGGCCTCGAGGGCATCTTGACCGACGCTCTGTCGAGCCGGATCATCCGCGAGCGGATCACGCCGCGCTTCCAGGCCAATGATTATGCCGGCGGCATCGACGCGGGCGCCGACGCGATCATCGAGCAGCTGCAGGCGCCGCCCGAGGCGGCCGAGCAGCGCACGGCCGAAGCGGCGCGGGCGCAAAGCGGCGACGGGGCGCGGCGTCACGGCGGCTCATCTTTGGTCGGGCTCCTCATCTGGGGCGGGGTGCTGCTCGTCGTCCTGCTGTCCCTGCTCGGCCGGGGCCTGCTCGGCCGCCGCTACGGCCGGCGAGTCTCGATCTGGGGGCCGGGCGACCGCGGCGGCAGCGGCCTCGGCTGGATGCTGTTCGGGATGGTGCTCGGCAATTTGAGCGGGCGCGGCGGTGGCGGCGGCTGGGGCGGCGGTGGCGGCGGCGGTGGCGGCGGTGGCTTTTCGGGCGGCGGCGGCTCGTTCGGCGGCGGCGGGGCTTCGGGAGGATGGTGATGATCGCGTTCAGCCCGGAGGATCACGAGCGCATTTCCGCCGCGGTGGCGAAGGCCGAGCGGAACAGCGACGGCGAGATCGTCACCATCGTCGCCCGGCGTTCGGACGCTTATCATGACGTCGCGCTCCATTATGCGGTGCTGGCGATGCTGCTCGTCCCGGTGCTCGGCTCGGTCGTTCCCCAGGGTTGGATCGATTGGGGCACGGGCCTCCTGTTCGGCTGGAACGCGACCATCGGCTTTCGCACCCTGATGATCCTCCTCTTCGTGACGATGGCCCTGTTCTTCCTGATCGTCCGCTATGCGCTCGCTTATCAGCCGCTGCGCATGGCGCTGACGCCGGGCCGGACCAAGAGCCGCCGCGTCCATCGCCGCGCGGTCGAGCTGTTCCGGACCGGCTGCGAGATGAAGACCCGCGGCCGCACCGGCGTCCTCCTCTATCTCTCGCTCGCCGAAAAAAGGGCCGAGATCGTCGCCGACCAGGCGATCGCCGACAAGGTCGCGCCGGACGTCTGGGGCGAGGCGATGGCGGTCCTGATCGAGGAGGTGAAGGCCGGACGGCCCGGTTTGGGCATGGCGCTGGCGGTCGGAAAAATCGGCGCCGTCCTCACCACGGTCCTGCCGCCGACCCTCGACAATCCCAATGAGCTGCCCGACCGGCTGCTCGAGCTATGAACGGCACCGACGAACCCGAGGAAACGCTCTGGGAAGGGCGCTACATCGCCGCCAGGAGGCGCGGCAAATGGGAATATGTCTCGCGCACGCAGGGCGTCAGCGCCGCGGTGATCCTCGCTCTGGATGAAGGCCCCCTCGGCGAAGCTCAGGACAGGCATGTCCTCCTGGTCGAGCAATATCGCGTGCCGCTCGGCAAATTCTGCCTCGAGCTTCCGGCCGGCCTGATCGGCGACGAGGGCGAGGGCGAGGCGGTCGAAGCCGCCGCCGCCCGCGAGCTCGAGGAGGAAACCGGCTACCGGCCGGCGCGGATGACCGACCTCGGCCATTATTACAGCTCGCCGGGCATGGTCTCCGAAGGCTTCACTTTGCTCCGCGCCGACGGGCTGGTGAAGGTGAGCGACGGCGGCGGCGTCGACGGCGAGGACATCGTCGTACACCGGGTGAAGCTGGCCGACGTGCCCGATTTCGTCGCCGCCAGGCGCGCGGAGGGCTGCGCGATCGACGTGAAGTTGCTGCTGTTGCTGGCGGGGGATTTGCTCGGCTGAACGGGGACAGTTGCTTTCGGCACGGCGGCATCGAATGGGGACAGTCACTTTCCGCACCGCGGTTCTCGGTTTCGGGCTGCCGCGCGTGAAAGTGACTGTCCCCTCCCGGCGCGTGAAAGTGATTGTCCCCTCCCGGCGCGTGAAGTAACTGTCCCCGCGCTACCGGAAATTGTCGGCGTAGGCCTGGATCTTGAGCTTCGGCTCGGGGGCGGCGGGGAGGACGTGGGCGTCGATCCCCTCGCGCGCCGCATAAGCGAGCGCCGCCTCCCGCGTCGGGAAGGTCAGCCGCACCTGCTCCTGGGTTTCGGCGCCGCCGGCCCAGCCGGTCAAGGGATCGGGCCGTTGCGGGCGCGCCGATTCGAACTCGAGCACCCACAGACCGGCGCGGGCCTTGCCCGACTGCATGGCGTTGCGCGCGCGCTGGTAGATCCGGGCTGCCATGGCAGCGCACTGGCGAAGAAGCAGGCGCGAATCAATGGGGACAGTTACTTTTTCCGCGACCGAGGGGACAGTCACTTTCAGCCGCAGCGCCCCCGGGTCCGGCAGCGGCGTGTGAAAGTGACTGTCCCTTCCCGGAAAAAGTAACTGTCCCCCTCCGTCGCGCCCCACTATCAGACCGGCCATGGCGAGGGAGACGACCGGGCGCGGGATCAGCCGCCGGCAGCTGCTGATCGGCGGCGGCGCCGGGGTCGGCCTCTATGTCGCGTGGCGGTTCTGGCCGCGCACCTATGCGCCCAATTTGCGCGTCCGCGAGGGCGAGAGCCTGTTCAACGCCTTCCTGAAGATCGGCCGCGACGGCCATGTCGCGGTCGCTGTGCCGCAGACCGAATTGGGCCAGGGCGTCTATACCAGCCTGCCCCAGATCCTCGCCGACGAGCTCGGCGCCGATTGGCGCACGGTTTCGGTCGAGCCGGCGCCGGTCAGCCCGCTCTATGCCAATATCATGCTCGCCGAGGAAGCGGCCGACGACAGCGCCTGGCCCGAGGCGCTGCGCGGCGCCGGCCGCTGGCTGGCGCGCGATTTCGCCACCCGCAACGCGCTGATGCTGACCGGCGGCTCGACCTCGGTGCGCGCCTTCGAGCCGCGTCTGCGCGAGGCGGGCGCGGCGGCGCGGGTGATGCTGTGCATGGCGGCGGCCGAGCGTTGGGGCGCGAATTGGGAGGAGCTGGAGACTCGCGAGGGGTTCGTGTGGCGCGACAATGACCGACTCCCCTTCGCCGAGCTCGCCGAGGCCGCGGCAAGCCACCGGCCGGCGACGCCTTTGCCGATGCGCGACGATGTCGAGGGCCGGCTCGCCGGCCAGCCGCTGCCGCGACTCGACGGCCCGTCCAAGGTCGACGGCAGCGCCCTGTTCGCGGCCGACATCCGCTATCCCGACATGGTCTATGCGGCGGTGCGCAGCGGCCCCTGGGGCAGCCGGCTCGCCTCGGTCGACATCGCCGCCGCCCGCAACGTGATCGGCGCCCTCAGGGTCTTCGAGGAGCCCGAATGGGTCGCGGCGGTCGGCACCAATTGGTGGGCGGCGCACCGCGCGCTCGAGGCGCTGCGGCCGCTGTTCAACCTGCGCCTGCCCTTGGCCGACACCGCCGGGATCGGCGCCGCGCTCAATGCCGCGCTCGACGCCAATGACGACGATCGCGTGTTCGAGGCGGGGACGCTGGAGGGCGGCTTTCCCGGCGCCAGCCCGGTCGAGGCCCGCTACGAGGTCGGCCTCGCCCCCGCCGCGCCGATCGAGCCGCTGACCGCGACCGCGCGCATCCTCGGCGACGGCATCGAGGTCTATGCGCCGAGCCAGGCGCCGGGCCTGGCCCGCGCCGCCATCGCCCGCGCCGCCGGCTTTTCCGAGGACCGGGTGACCTTCTTCCCGACGCTCGCCGGCGGCGGCTATGGCCGCAAGCTCGAGATGATGGCGATCGAGCAGGCGGCGATCCTGGCCGTGAAAATGCGCCGGCCGGTCCAGCTCACCTGGTCGCGGCTGCAGGAGATCCAGCGCGACAGCTACCGGCCGGCGGCCCAGGCGCGGATGACCGGCTGGATGAAGCAGGGCCGGATCGAGGCCTGGCGGGCGCGGATCGCGGCGCCCACGACCGCCGCCGAGGTCGCCGCGCGGATCGGCGCCGGCGGCTCCGTCGTCAGCCCCGGCCGCGCCGCGGTCGCCGGCGCGGTGCCGCCTTACGCCATCCCCAACGTCTTCATCGATCATGCCGCCGCCGATCTCGGCATCGAGACCGGCCTGTGGCGCGGCGCCGCGCACAGCTACACCTGCTATTTCACCGAATGCTTCATCGACGAGCTCGCCCGCGCCGCCGGCTTCGAGCCGCTCGCCTTCCGCAATTTCCTGCTGCAGAACAATCCGCGCCTCGCCCGCTGCCTCGCCACCGCCGCCGCGATCGGCGGCTGGGACGGCGGCGCGCCGGGCAGCGGCATGGGGCTGGCCTGCCACAGCGCCTTCGGCTCTTATATCGCCTGCCTGGTCGAGGTCGAGGTCGGAAGCGACCAGCGCCTCAGGGTGATGCGCGCCGTCGCCGCGGTCGATTGCGGGCGGGCGATCAATCCGGAGATCGTCAAGCAGCAGATCGAGGGCGGCATCGTCCACGGCGTCTCGGCCGCGACCGGCCGGCCGATCGAGATTGCGGGCGGCCTGCCGACGGCGATGTCGATCGGCGCCTATGGCCTGCCCATCCTGCGCGACGCCCCCGACGTCAGCGTCGAATTGATCGAGAGCGAGGAGCCGCCGGGCGGAGTCACCGAGCTAGGCGTCCCGCCCGCCGCGCCGGCCATCGCCAACGCCTATTTCTCGCTGACCGGCCAGCGCGTGCGGAGCCTGCCGATCATGATCGGCGCGGCGAGGCCATGAAGAGGCCGCCCGACCATCCCGTCATCCCGGCGCCGAAAGTGGGCGTGCTGCTGATCAATCTCGGCACGCCCAATGCGCCGGAGCCGGGCGCGGTGAAGCTCTACCTTCGCGAATTCCTCTCCGATTCGCGCGTCGTCGAAATCCCGCAGCTGGTCTGGCAGCCGATTCTGAGGGGCATCATCCTCAACACCCGGCCGAAGAAATCGGCCCACGCCTACCGGCAGGTGTGGATGGAGGAAGGCTCGCCGCTGGCTGTCCACACGGCGCGCCAGGCCAAGGCGCTCCAGGGCGCGTTCGGGCCCGACGTGATCGTCGACCATGCCATGCGCTACGGTCAGCCGGCCATCGCCGAGCGGATCGACGCCTTGAAGGCGGCGGGCTGCGAGCACATCCTGATCGCACCGCTCTACCCGCAATATTGCGCGGCGACGACGGCGACCGCCAGCGACGAGGCGTTCCGCCATTTGCGCCACCTGCGCTGGCAGCCGGCGGTGCGCACCCTGCCGCCTTATCATGACGACCCGCTCTATATCGACGCGCTCGCCACGTCGGTGGGCGCGTCGCTGGCGGCGCTCGATTTCGAGCCCCAGGCCCTAATGGTCAGCTTCCACGGCATGCCGCAGCGCACATTGGAGCTTGGCGATCCCTATCATTGCCATTGCCGCAAGACCGCGCGGCTGCTCGGCGAGGCGCTCGGCCGCGACCTCGAAACCGCCTTCCAGTCGCGCTTCGGCCGCGCCAAGTGGCTGGAGCCGGCGACCGACAGGAGGCTGGCCGCTTTGCCCGGCGAGGGCGTCACCCGGCTCGCCATCCTCGCCCCCGGCTTTGCCGCCGACTGCCTGGAGACGCTGGAGGAGCTGGCGATCCGCGGCCGCGACACCTTCCTCGAGGCGGGCGGCACCGACTTCGCCTATCTGCCCTGCCTCAACGATTCGCCGCCGGGCATCGCGATGCTGCGCGCGTTGATCGCCCGCGAGCTTGAAGGATGGGTGACGCCGCAATAAGGGCCTCTCCAACAAAAGAAACGAAGGAGAGAGATATGGCACGGGTTGCGATCGTCACCGGCGGCACGCGGGGCATAGGCGAGGCGATCAGCATCGCGCTCGAGCAAGAGGGCGTCACCGTCGCCGCAAATTATGCCGGCAATGACGAGAAAGCGCGCGCCTTCACCGAGCGGACCGGCATCAAGGCCTATAAATGGGACGTCGCCGATCTCGACGCCTGCCTCGCCGGCGTCGCCGCGGTCGAGGCCGAATTGGGCCCGGTCGAGATCGTCGTCAACAATGCCGGCATCACCCGCGACGGCACCATGAAGCGCATGGGCCGCGAATCCTGGGACGAGGTGATGGACGTCAATCTCGGCGGCTGCTTCAACATGACCAAGGCGGTCTGGGACGGGATGAACCAGCGCAAGTTCGGCCGGATCGTCAATATCGGCTCGATCAACGGCCAGGCCGGCCAATATGGCCAGGTCAATTACGCCGCCGCCAAATCGGGCATTCACGGCTTCACCAAGGCGCTCGCCCAGGAAGGCGCCCGCGCCGGCATCACCGTCAACGCGATCGCGCCCGGCTATATCGACACCGAGATGGTCGCCGCGGTGCCGCCCGACGTGCTCGAGAAGATCGTCGCCAAGATCCCGGTCGGGCGCCTGGGCAAGGCCGAGGAGATCGCCCGCGGCGTCACCTTCCTGTGCTCGGAGGATGGCGGCTTCATCACCGGGAGCACGCTGTCGATCAACGGCGGCCAGCATATGTATTGAGGACGGGCAATGGGGACAGTTACTTTCACGATCCCAGGCGACTCGCCGGGCACGCCGCGGGTGAAAGTAACTGTCCCCTTCCGACACCCGTCGTGAGCGGCCATCGCGGGCCACGCAACGTCGATCAGCCTGGAGCCGGGGCAATGGGGACAGTTACTTTCACGATCCCAGGCGACTCGGCGTGCACGCCGCGGATGAAAGTAACTGTCCCCTTCCGGCGTCCGTCGTGAGCGGACCGGTGAAGCGCTCGATCATGATCGCGGGGCACGCGACGTCGATCAGCCTGGAGCCGGTCTTCTGGGCCGCCCTGCGCGACGCCGCGGCGGGGGAAGGGCTGCCGCTCAACGCTTTGGTGGCCAGGCTCGACGCCGAGCGCATCGCGGCGCCCGATCCGCCCAATTTGGCCAGCGCGATCCGGGTCTGGCTGTTCGAACGCGGGAGGCCGTGATGCCCGTGGAGCTCAACCACAGCATCATCTGGTGCTCGGACAAGGCGCGCTCCTCAGCTTTCATGACCGAGATCCTCGGCCTGCCGCCGGCCCGCATTTTCCACCATTTCCTGGTCGTCGACCTCGACAATCGCGTGTCGCTCGATTTCTATCAGAAGGAGGGCCCGGTCGCGCCCCAGCATTATGCCTTCCTCGTCGGCGAGGGTGAGTTCGACGCCGCCTTCGCGCGGATCGAGGGACGGGGCCTGACCTACTGGGCCGATCCCGCTCGCACGAAGCCCGGCGAGATCAACCGCCACGACGGCGGCCGCGGCGTCTATTTCGAGGACCCGGACGGCCATCTGCTCGAGATGATCACCCGCCCTTACGGGGGCTGAAGGGACAGTTACTTTACCCGCGGCGTGCCCGACGACCCGCCTGAGAGCGTGAAAGTAACTGTCCCCATTCTACCCGGCCTTACGGAGGCTGAAAAGGGGACAGTCACTTTTCCGCACGCCGCAACCGATCGGGCGATGCCGTGCGGAAAAGTGACTGTCCCCACCCTAGCGCCCGAGCAGCACCCTTGCCTGGGTCGCGATCTGGGCCAGCATCGGCGCGGTGGTGACGGACGCGGTGCGGGCGCGCTCGACGGTGCGGCGGAACTGCTCGATGCGCGGGCCCTGGCTCGCCACCCAGGCGTCGACCACGGCCTTGGGATCGTCCGACTTGCGCCGCTCCATGAACTCCAGCCGCAATTGCTCGAAGTCGCGGGCGAGGCCGGCGGTGAGCAGCCGCTCCCACTGGTCGCGGGCCTGGAAATTGTTGGCGGCGTGCTGCGCCCAGTCGAGCCCGAGAGCCTCGCCCAATTTGGTATAGGCGCGGGTCAGCTGGATCTCGTCGACCTTGAGCTTCTGGCCGAGCACGGCGAGGCCGACCGCGCCGTTCATCTCGAACAGGCGCACGATCCGCCGCGATATGCCCTCGGGCGCGCCCATCGCGTCCAATTCGGCGCGCAGGCCGCCGGCCTCCGCCCGCGCCTCGGGGCGCAGCAGATCGTCGACCATCGCCTCCAATTTCTCGAGGCCCGGCCTCAGCAAGGCGACGATCTCGCCCGGCACCATGTCCGGCGAGGTGCAGCGGAGCAGATCGGCGATGTGCATCTGCAGGCCCGTCGAGGCCTGCTCGAACAAAGCGAGCCGGACCTGCTCGGGCAAAGCGGCGCCGTCGAGCTCGGCCCAGAGCTCGTCCATATGGAACAGCCGCTCGGCGGCGAGGAAGGCGGCGGCGGCCTGGCCGAAGGCGGCGCCCTCCTCCTCGGTCAGCGCGAAGGGCGCGATGATGCCGAGCCGGTTGACGAAGCGGTTGGCGACCTTGGTGGCGATGATCTCCTTCTTGAGGCGGTGGGCGCGGATGGCGTCGCCATGCTTCTCGCGCATCGCGGCCGGGAAGGCCCGGCACAATTCGGGGACGAGCGTCGGATCGTCGGTGAACTTCGCCATCTCGATCGCCGCCTGCAGCCGCATCTTGGAGGTCGACAGCAGCACCGCCAGCTCAGGCCGGGTCAGGCCGAGATTCTGCTGGGCGCGGCGGAGCAATTCCTCGTTGCTGTCGAGCCCCTCGACCGCCCGGTTCAGCTTGCCGCTCTCCTCGAGGATCTCGATGACGCGGATCAGCTGCGGCAGCGCCCGCGCGCCGCCGCGCTCGGCGATCGACAGCGCCAGCGTCTGCAGGCGATTGTCCTCGAGCACGATCTCGCCGACCTCGTCGGTCATCTCGGCAAGCAGGCTGTTGCGCGCCTCGAAGCCGAGCCTGCCTTCCGCCATTTCGCGGTTGAGCGGGATCTTGATGTTGACCTCGTTGTCCGAGCAATCGACGCCGGCGCTATTGTCGATGAAGTCGGTGTTGATGCGGCCCCTCTGGCGGCTGAACTCGATCCGGGCGGCCTGGGTGATGCCGAGATTGGCGCCCTCGCCGATCGCCTTGACGCGCAGGTCGGCGGCGCTGACCCGGATCGCGTCGTTGCCGGGATCGCCGACCTCGGCGTGGCTCTCGCTCTTCGCCTTGACATAGGTGCCGATGCCTCCGAACCAGATGAGGTCGACCTGGGCGAGGAGGATGGCGGTGATCAACGCGGCGGGCTCGATCTCCTCCGCCTCGATGCCGAGCATGAGGCGGACCTCCGGGCTCAGCGGGATCGCCTTCTGGCTGCGCGGGAAGACGCCGCCGCCCTTCGAGATCAGGGCCTTGTCGTAATCGGCCCAGGACGAGCGCGGCAGGCCGAACAGGCGCTTGCGCTCCTTCCAGCTCCGCGCGGGATCGGGATCGGGATCGAGGAAGATGTGGCGGTGGTCGAAGGCGGCGACCAGCTTCAGCGCCTTCGAAAGCAGCATGCCGTTGCCGAAGACGTCGCCCGACATGTCGCCGACGCCGGCGACGCGGATCGGCTCCTTCTGGACGTCGATGCCCATCTCGCGGAAGTGGCGCTGGACCGAAACCCAGGCGCCCTTGGCGGTGATCCCCATCGCCTTGTGGTCGTAGCCGTTGGAGCCGCCGCTGGCGAAGGCGTCGCCGAGCCAGAAACCGCGCTCGATCGCGATCGCGTTGGCGACGTCGGAGAAGGTCGCCGTGCCCTTGTCGGCGGCGACGACGAAATAGGGGTCCTCGGCGTCGCGGATGGTGACGCCGTCCGGGTGGACGACCTTGCCGCCGACGATATTGTCGGTGACCGAGAGCAAGGAGCGGATGAAGATCCGGTAGGCCTCGGTCCCTTCCGCGAACCAGGCGTCGCGGTTCGAGATTGGCGGCAATTGCTTGGCGTAGAAGCCGCCTTTGGCGCCGGTCGGCACGATCACCGCATTCTTGACCACCTGCGCCTTCATCAGGCCGAGCACCTCGGTGCGGAAATCGTCGCGCCGGTCGGACCATCTGAGGCCGCCGCGCGCGATCGGGCCGCCGCGCAGGTGGATGCCCTCGATCCGGGGCGAATAGACCCAGATCTCGCGCCACGGCACCGGCGCCGGAAGGCCGGGCACGGACGCGGAATCGAGCTTGAAGGCGAGCGCCTGGGCGCCTGACGGCGCGAAGGCGTTGGTGCGCAGGGTCGCCGCGATGACGCCGCGGATCAGGCGCAGGATGCGGTCCTCGTCGATCGCCGCGACATTGGCGAGGCCCTTGTCGATCTTCTTCTCGGCCGCCTTGACCACCTCGTCGCGCGGGCCCGCCGCCGCCGGATCGTGCATCGCGTCGAACAAGGCGATCAGGCCCTTGGTGACCTCGGGCGCGCGGCGCAGCGCGTCGACCACGGTGACCAAAGAATAAGACAGGCCGGTCTGGCGCAGATAGCGGAACCAGGCGCGGAACAGCATCACCTCGCGCGGATCGAGCCGGGCCGAGACGATGAGCTGGTTGAACGGGTCGTTCTCGGCCTTGCCCTCGAGCACCTCGGCGATCGCCTCCTCGACCAGGGTCGCGCGCTTCAGCACCGCCGAGGCGTCGCCGCCGCCCGGCATCTGCAGGTCGAAATCGTGGACATAGCCGGTGGCGCCGCCGCGGCCGACCGGGGTCGGCACCTCGTCGAGGACGCGGAAGCCGAAATTCTCGAACACCGGCACCGCTTCCGACAAAGGGATGATCTCGCCGACCCGGTAGGTCTTGAGATGGAGCCGGTCGGCGGGATCGGTGTCGCGCCGGAACAGGCGGACGTCGCGCGCGCCAGGATCCTCGAGGCCCGCCAGGCAGACCACGTCCCTGGCCGCATCCTCGGGCCCGGTGCGGATCCGATAGCCTTCCGGGAATTGATCGAGATAGGTGAGCGCGAGCCGGGTCGCCCGCCCCGACCCGACGATCTCGCCGAGCGCTTCCTCGACGCTCGGCACCCAGCCGCGCACCATCGCGTCGAGCCTCTTGTCGAGCGCCTTGACGTCGGGCGTCGGCCGCTTGGCGTCGATGTTGAGCGTGTAGCGGACCAGCGCCAGATCGCCGTCGCCAAGGTCCACCGACCAATTGGTGATCTTGCCGTCGGCCGCCAGCTCGATCATCTCGCCGATCGCGACCCGGCGCCTGGTGGTGAGCTCGTCGCGGGGCAGCCAGACGAAGGCGAACAAATGGCCGAGCAGGATCGAGCGGACGAGCAGCAAAGTCGGCCGCGGCCGGTCGGCCAGCGAGATGGCGGTGGCGGCAAGCTCCTTGACCGCCTCGGGCCGCAGGTTGACGAGCAGGTCGCGCGGCAGCGAGGCCAGAGCATGGCGCAGCGCCTTGCCGCTATGGCCGCTCGGCTCGAAGCCGAATTCCTTCTCCAGCGCCGCGAGCTGACGGCGCAACACCGGCACCTCCTCGATCGGCACGGTCAGCGCCTGGCTGGTCCACAGGCCGGCATGGACGCCGATGCCGGTGATCCGGCCCTCCTGGCCGTCGCCGCCCTCGCGCAGCGGCACGACGATGAGGTCGAGCGGCACCCGGCGATGGACGGGCGAGCGCAGATCGGCCTTGGCGATGAGCGGCTCCTGGCCGCCCTGCTCGAAATAGCGGATCGCGCCTTCGCTGCCGCCCTCGTCGGTGGGGTCGTCGGAGAGCTTCATGATGCCGAGGCCGCCGGACGGCGCCTCGTTCGGCCGCTCGACCTCATAGCCCAGCAGGGTCATCGCGCCGTCGGCGAGCCAGTGCAGCAGCGCCTTGCCCTCGGGGTCGCGGACGTTTTCCGCCTGGGCGTGCATCGTCGCCTGCATCGAGCGCCAGTCGGTGACCGCGGCGCGGACGTCGGCGAGGACCCGGTGGAGCTCGGTGACGAGCTCGGCGCGCGTCTTCGCGTCGGCGCGGTCGACCTCGATATACATGAGCGATTCGCGCCGGCTCTTGTCCTCGCAAAGCGGCTCGGCCCCGGTGAGAATGCCCTTTTCGTCGCGGGTGACGCAGACCACCGGGTGGAGCAGGCGATGGATGATGAGGCCGCGCGCGGCGATCGCCTGGGCGACCGAATCGACCAGGAAGGGCATGTCGTCATTGGCGATGCCGATCCGCATCCGCCGGTGGCCGAGGCTGGTGCCGGTCGATTCGAGCCGGACCAGGGCGATGCCGGGCGGGCGGCGGGCGGCGCAGCTGGCGAGGAAGGCGGCGGCGGCGCGGCAATCCTCGGTGCTGAAATCGTCCAGCTCTCCGGGCAGGGCGCCGCCGCACAGGGAGGTGGCGAGATTGTCCAACAGGCGCTGGTGAGCGGCTTCCCCCGCTACCATGCTGTCCGCTTTCATAAAGTCCGCTCCCGGGATTCAGGCGTGGCGCGCCCGGCTGTGCGGGCGCCTATAGACCCGGCCCCGCGGTGGCGGCAAGGCTGCGCTGGAGGAGACCGAGATGGAATTGCAGCCGATCGACTATGAGGCGGGCGGGCGGAGCTTCACTGGCTATCTGGCCGACGGCTCGAACGGCGGGCGCGTCCCCGGCGTGCTTGTCATCCACGAAGGCGGCGGGCTCGCCGATCATACGAAGGAGAGCGCGGCGCGGCTCGCCGGTCTCGGCTATGTCGCCTTCGCGATGGACCTGTTCGGCGAGCCGGGGGCGCCGATCGAGCGGTTGCGCGAGATCGTCCGGCTGATGCGCGCCGATTACGGCATCGTCCGCGCCCGCTGCCGGGCCGCGCTCGAGGTGGTGCGGTCCTGCCCGGGCACCGACAGCGCCCGGCTGGCGGCGATCGGCTATTGCTTCGGCGGCGCGGCCGCCGTCGAGCTCGCGCGCGACGGCGCCGATCTCGCCTGCATCATCGGCTTCCACGCCGGCTTCATCACCGGCCCGCCGGCCGCGGACGACAAGAAGATCAGGGGCAAGGTGCTGATGTGCCAGGGCGCCGCCGACCCGGTCGTCACCGCGGCGCTGCGCGACGATTTCGCCGCCCGCATGGAGGCGGCCGGGGTCGATTGGCAGATGCATGTCTATGGCGGCATCGGCCACAGCTTCACCAACCCCGCCATCGATGCCTGGGGCCTGCCCGGCTTCGCTTATCACGAGGTTGCGGACCGGCGCTCCTGGGCGGCGATGCTGGCCCTGTTCGGCGAGGCGTTCGATCGCGGCCGACCGCTCACTCGACTCTGATCTCACCGTTCATTCCGAAGGCCGAGTGGAGCGTGTGGGTGCATTTCAGCCGATAGGTGCCGCGCGCCGGCGTCAGGCGGACGTCGACGCTCTGCCGGCCGGGCACCTCGACGGCGCCGCGGCGGACCGGGCCGGAGACGCCGGTCGCGGCGGCGAAGAATTGCGGCGCCGAGAAATTGTGGCCGCCGCCTCCGCTGTTGACGAGATGCAGCACCACGGGCCGGCCGGCCGGCAGCGTGATCGCGCTCGGGCTGAAATCGAAATTGCTGAGCCGCACCTCGACGACGCGCGGGGCCGAAGCCTCCTGCGCGGAAAGGGCGGCGGGCGCGAAGAGCAGCAGGGCGAAAAAGGCAGTGCGCATGAGACGACTCCTGTCGAACCCCCGCGGCGGCGATTTTAGCGAGTTGGACGACAGTTACCAGTAACTGTCCCCATTCCGGCTAGGCGGCGCTCTTGCGGATCGCCCGGTCGACCAGGCCCTGGTCGGAAACCGGAGCGACGATGTCGAAGCCGCCGGCGTCGCGGCGGGCGACGAGGAGGACGAATTCGTCCTCGCCCCTCACCTCCATCTCGACCCGCGCAAGCGGCGGCGCGGCGTGGAGCGCGGCGCGGATCTCGGCCCAGCGGTCGGGCCTGGCTGCGGGGCGGCGATGCGCGCGCTCGTCGGCGACGACGCCCTTGAGCCCGCCTTCATGGCCCTCGATCAAAGCGGCGAACGTGCCGGCGGCGACGCCCTCGCGCTTGGCCCAGCTCAAGGCGGCGGCGAATTCGGTGAGGCGGGACTTGTCGTAATGGACGCCGAAGACGAGCTTGGCGACCGGCGTCATCGGCGCGCGCGCCTGCGCCTTGAGCCCGGCATCGTCGAGCAATTCGGCATAATCCTCGGGCGCGGCTTCGGCGGCCAGCGCGAAATCATAAGCGAGGCCGAGCGCGCGATAGAGCGCGGCGCGGCTGCGCGCGTCGCAGGCGGCGGCCTCGGCGGCGCTGTCGCGGGCGACGACGAGCCGGTCGCCGAGGCCGTCGTCGGGCCACAGGCTCAAGGTCGCCTTGTCGAGCGGCTCGGCGAGGTCGTCGGTCACCACCGCCTCGACATAATTGGAATTGGGGCCGTCCGCCCAGGCCGGCGAATCGGCGCCGTTGAGCAAAGCGAGAGGCGCCGGCGCGTCGGCAAGCGCGCGGCCGACCTCGCCGGCGATCCCGGATGCGGTTGCGCTGTCGGCGATCTCCTTCCAGTTGATCACGCCGTAGATGAAGTCGATGCCCTGCCCGTCCGACGACAAGGGCATGAGGATGCCGCGATAGAGCGTGTTGTGGCCGCGCATGCCGACGAACTCGGCCTCGAAGCCGATCGGCGCGCGATTGGCGATGATCTGGAGATAATGGTCGGTCAGCCGCGACAAGAGCGAGCGTCCCGGCACCTCGCTGATATGGCGGATGGCGCCGTCGAGCGCGCATTCGACGCGCAGGGCGCGGCCGAGAAAGGCGATTTCCGGATCTTCGGGATTGCCTGAGAAATCGAGCAGGACGCTGTGCGGCCCGAAATCGCCGATCGTCTGCGGATCGACGTCCTGGATCGAGGGGTAAGGACGTCCGGCCAGCAGCGACACCCAGTAATTGTAGGCGCGGACGTGCATGCGCCTTTCGTCGACGCCGATCTCGGGCGGCCGCTCGATCGCGGGTTCCTCCTCGGACGCGGCCGACAGCGCCGCTTCGTCCTCGAACCCCCGGGAGATATCCATATGATCCGCGTCCTTGGCAGCGCCGTTTCAGGCAAGAGAATGCGCCGGACGTGGTTGAGATATGGTTAAGCGCGTCTTGGCGATAACCTTCGGTTTGTGCGGGGGCGAGATTCCGAGTGCAGGTGGTGCCGCTTAGGTGACTCGAACACCTGACCCCATCATTACGAATGATGTGCTCTACCAGCTGAGCTAAAGCGGCGCTCCTGGAAAGGCGGCGGCTCTATCAGCGGGCCGCGGCGATGACAAGCGAGGTCGCGTTAGTGCGCGTGCGCGTCGTGGGGCTCCTGCCCTTCGTCCGGCGGGCGCGGGACCGGGGTGCGCAGATAGGATTTGAAGCAGACCCGGTCGATGCGGACCGAGCCTTCGAGCACCGCGATGCGAACGCCCGCCGGATTGTGCAAGGCGGTGCCGATATTGTCCACCGTCCAGCGCTGCCGGGCTTCGCGCCAGCGCCGGGTCTGGCCGCGGTCGCCGCGCCCGAACAGGTCGGGCACGGCGACGCGCATCGCGCCGGCGGCGCCCCCATCCCCGGTCAGAACGACATGGGTGAAATTGCCCGCCTGGGCCGGCATCGCCAGCACTTCGGTGCCCGCTCCGATCATGGTGCCTTCGAAGGGGATCCATGCACGCCCGTCGACCGTGCGCCTCAGGAAGGCGGGCCGCTCGGTGCAGGCGACGGTCGGCGCGTCGTCCATCGCCCGGTCGAGCACGGGCCCGGCCACCGCGCAGGCGGCGAGCGGCGCGGCGCAAAGGATCGCGGCGATGCCCCGGCTGACCCGCATGATTTCCCCTTCGGCTGCCCTGTCGCGGGCCACCATAAGGCAAAGCGGGACGGACGGAAAGAAAGCGTCAGCGGCGGGCGCCGCCCTGCGGGCCGAAATGGCCTTTGACGATCGGCTTGCGGTCCTGCTCGATGATCATCTCCAGCGTCGCCGGATGGAGCGGCGTCGCGAACTGGAAGCCGGTCTTGCCGTCCTCGGCCCACATCACGCGGCTGTTCTGCGGCTCGAGGCCTGGCAGCTTCAGCCAGACGCTGGTGCCGGTTTCGAGCACGAGGTCGGTTTCCGCCATGAAGCCGTCGGTCGACAGGTTCATCACGTCGGCATCGACGATCCTCGCGCCCGGGTCGCGCAACCGTGCGGCCAGGTTGACGATCCGGCGCTCGGCCGAGCGCCCTTCGGCGACGGGAAGGATGGCCAATTGTGCTCTGCTCACGAAAACACTCCAAAAAAAGAGAGGCTTTGCTATGCGCCCAGATTGGCTAAACAAGCATTAAGCGAGTCCGGAAGCTTTGTTGGAAGCAGCCGGCCGCCATGACGCTGCTTCCCCGACAGCCTGGTTTCTGGAGTGATTGTGAATCCGAAAATCTGGATCGCCGCCGCGCTGATCGCGCTTTCGGCCTGCGCCGAGGCGCCGCCGGCGCCGACGGGGCCGGTGCCGCCGACCGTGGAGGCGGGCGCGCTGCGCGGCGCCGCGAGAGATCCGCGAGTCGCCCGCTTCTACGCCGCCCGCCAGTGGCGCCCCGCCTGGACCGCGGAAGCCGAGGCCGCGCTCAGGGCGGCGATCGGCGAGGCGGACGGGCACGGGCTCAAGGCCGACGATTATCTCGCCCCCCTGGCGCGGGCCCGCACCCCCGAAGCGCGCGAGGCCGCGCTCAGCCTCGCCGCGCTCTCTTATGGCGAGACGCTCGCCCGCGGCCGCGTCGATCCGGCGCGGACCGAGCGGATCTACGAGATCCCCCGGCCCAATCCGGATCTCGCCGCCGGGCTCAACGAGGCGCTCGGCGGCGACCTTGGGCGCTGGCTGCGCGGCCTGGCGCCGCAGGACGCCGATTATCGCGCCCTCTCCCAGGCCTATGTCGCGGCCAGCCGCGAGGTCGCCGCGGCGCGCGGCCGGCCGGCGCCCGCTCTGGTCGACCGAGTCCGCACGCTCGCCGTCAACCTGGAGCGCCGCCGCTGGCTTGAGCGCGCGCCGGCCGCGACCCGTATCGACGTCAACACCGCATCGACCATGCTCGTCTACTGGCGCAACGGCGCGCCGGCGGACCGGCGGCGCGTCGTCGTCGGCTCGGCGGGCGAGCGTGCGACGCCGAGCCTCGCCACCCCCATGTTCCAGCTCGTCGCCAATCCGACCTGGACGGTGCCGAAATCGATCGGGATGAGCGCGCGCTATATGGCCCGCAACCGCATCATTGTGCGCAACGGCCGCCGCGTCCAGCCTTCGGGCCCGCACAACGCGCTCGGCCTGGTCAAGTTCGACCTGCGCAACGGCCACGCAATCTATCTGCACGACACGCCCTCCAAATCGCTCTTCCAGCGCGACGAGCGCCACGCCAGCCATGGCTGCATCCGCGTCCACGACGCGCTCGCCTTCGCCGAGATCATCGCGCGGGATTCCGGGATCATCGAGCAATGGCGGCGCGCCCAGCGGCCGCCGAAGCCCGACGAGGAGGGCGAAAAGCGCTACGTCCAGCGCTGGCTGCCCCTGCAGCGCGAGATCCCGGTCCGATTGCTCTACCATACGGCCTATGTCGAGAACGGGCGGGTGGTGATCGTCCGCGACGTCTATGGCAACGACGCCCGCGTCGCCGCGGCGCTCGGCATCGGCCCGCCCGCGCCGCCCCCCACCGCCCCGCCGGGGCCGGCCGACGTCGGGCCCTGAGCCTGCGCGTCCTGACCTAGTGGCAGGCTTTGAGGTTGCGCTTCAGCAGCCAGTAATTGACCGGCCAGGCGGCCAGGAAGCCGGCCGGGACGGCGACGAGGAACCCGCGCCAGAACATCCAGGAGAAGACGGACGGCGCGCTCATGCCGCCCATATGATAGTCGACCAGGTTCATCACGATCTCCATCACGCCGATCGAGATCACCTCGCCGATCCAGACGATCCTGAACGCGGCGGCAAGGCCAACATTCTGGCTCCGCATCACCGGAAGAAGGCCCAGCGTGAGACCGGCGCCATAAGCGAGCGCGGTGGCCAGCGCGATCGTCTGCCATGGCGGGAGGCCAAGGCTGACGCCGATCAGGAGGCCGGCGACCTCGCCGATGACGCAGCCGGTAAGGCAGTGCAGGGTCGCATGCGCCGCCAGCCGCCACAGCCTTTCTCCCGGCGCGCCTCGACCGTGATGGGCGTGGGCGCCCTGACGCGCGCGATGATCGCGCTGATCGCGCTGATGTTCGGCGTGGGACGGCACGGCAGCCTCCGGCAAAGGATCCATATACCCCCTATGGGTATACTTGACATATACCCCGTGGGGGCATTAGACAAGGCAGGATGAAACGCGACAACAAGGCGGCGCTGACGAATCGCCTCAACCGGATCGAAGGCCAGGTGCGCGGCATCGCGCGGATGATCGACGAGGACCGTTATTGCATCGACGTGCTCACCCAGCTGCAGGCGATCCGCGCCGCTGTGGCCAGGGTCGAGACCGAAATGCTGAACGACCATCTCGGCCATTGCATCGAGGCCGCGATCAGCGGCGGCGACGCCGACGATCAGCGCCGGAAGGCGAGCGAATTGATTCAGCTCCTGCAGCGAAGCGCGCGATGATCCGCATCCTCCGCCTGCTGCTGCTCGCAGCCTTGATGCTGGCGCCGGCCGGCCGGATCGGTATGGCCGAGGCCGCCGCCGCGCCGGCCGCCGCCTCCGGCCATTGTGCCGACATGCCCCGCCATGAGCCCGCGCGCGCACCCGCCAGCGATGAGCGGATGGCGGTCGATTGCATGATCGCCTGCGCCGCTTTGGGCGCGTTGCCTGCGCCGTTCGTCGCCCCGGCGTCGGTGGCGGCAAATCCGCCCCCGATCGCAGCTTCCTTTCCCGATCCGACCGGCATCAGCCCCGAAGCGGAGCCGCGGCCGCCCCGATCCTCCTGACGATCCGACCCATTTCGCTCGAATCCACGGAGACCCGACATGAAGCCGTTCCGAACGGCCGCCGCGGCCTGTGCGCTGCTCGGCGCAACCCCCGTCTTCGCCCAGCATGGCGATCATCGAAGCCCCCCCGCCGCACCGGACCCGCATGCGGCTCACGCCATGCCCGCGGCGGACGATGACAACGTCGTCGACGTCGCCCCCCGAACCGGCCCGACTATGGGCCGCGACGGATCGGGCACGTCCTGGCGGCCCGATTCCTCGCAGAACCCGCGCGGCGGCGGCGCGCTCCATGCCATGCGGGGCGACTGGATGTTCATGGGCCATGTCCTGCTCAACGGCGTCTATGACTGGCAGCAGGGCCCGCGCGGCGGCGAGACGGGCTTCGCCTCGGGCATGATCATGGCCATGGCGCGGGGCGAGCTCGGCACCGGCCGGCGGGTCGAGCTGCGCGTCATGCTGAGCCCCGAACCCCTGATGGGCCGGCGCGGCTATCCGCTCCACCTCGCCGCGGGCGAGACCGCCGACGGCGCGGCGCCGCTCATCGACCGCCAGCATCCGCACGATTTCTTCATGGAGCTGTCGGCGCGCTACACCCACAATCTCACCGGCGACGTCAGCGCCTTCGTCTATGCCGGCCTGCCCGGCGAGCCCGCTTTCGGCCCCCCCGCCTTCATGCACCGCATGTCGATCATGGATTCGCCAGAGGCGCCGATCAGCCATCACTGGCTCGATTCGACCCATATCAGCTTCGGAGTGGTCACCGCCGGCCTCGACTTCGGCGATTTCAAGATCGAGGGCTCGCGCTTCAACGGCCGCGAGCCCGACGAGAGGCGCTGGAACATCGAGACCGGGCCGCTCGATTCGACCGCTTTGCGCCTCTCCTGGAACCCGACCTACAACCTCGCTTTGCAGGCGAGCTGGGCGCATCTGGTGAGCCCCGAGCAGCTCGAGCCGGGCGAGGACAGCAGCCGCTGGTCGGCGAGCGCGCTCTACACGCGGCGCTGGGACGATGGCCGTTGGTGGTCGGCCACCTTGGCCTGGGGCCGGCGCGACGGCGACGACGCCTTCGTCCTCGAAAGCGCCGCCGGCCGCGGCCCGTGGACGATCTTCGGCCGCGCCGAGATCGCCGAGAATGACGAGCTGACCTTCGCCGGCGGCCATCATGGCCCTCGCTACAGGGTCGGCAAGGTCTCGCTGGGCGCGATCCGCGACGTCGCGGTGGGCCGCGGCGTGCGGCTCGGGCTGGGGGCGCTCTACGCCATGAACTTCGTTCCCGCGCCGCTCGAAGCGCTCTATGAGGGAGATCCGGACGGGGCGATGGCCTTCATCCGCCTGAGGATCGATTGAGCGAGAAGGGAAGACGCCGATGATGCTGACCAGGCGCGCCGCTTTGGCCGCAATGCCGCTGCTGTTCGCAACCTATGCCGAGGCGGCGCAGGCCGGGCCGGTCGTCACGGTGGTGAAATCCCCGAGCTGCGGCTGCTGCAATGCCTGGGTCGCGCATCTGCGCAGCGCCGGCTTCCAGGTCAGGATCACCGACGTCGCCGACGTCACGCCGACGGCGCGGCGGCTCGGCGTGCCGGACGATCTGCGCTCGTGCCACACCGCCTCGGTCGGCGGCTATGCGATTGAGGGCCATGTCCCGGCCGCCGACATACGCCGCCTGCTCGCTCAGAGGCCCGCCGCCGCCGGGCTCGCCGTCCCCGGCATGCCGATGGGCTCGCCGGGCATGGAGCATGGCGGCCATCGCGAGCGCTACCAGACGATATTGTTCACCCGGGCGGGGCAGCGGCGCGTGTTCGCAACCCACTGAGCCGGCGCGCCTTTCGTCGCCTGAGCCAGGCCGTCAGCCCCAGGCGGCTGGGCATCATGATGATCCCGGTGACGATCACGACCAGCCCCAGCCCGGTCGCGATCACCAGCAGCCAGCTGTTGAAATTGGCGTGGCCGCGCCAGTCCATGATGTGCAGCCCCCACAGGAAGTCATAGGCCCGCCACAGGGTCGAGCGCCGCGCGGTCACCGCGCCGGTATCGGCGGCGACGTAGATGGCGCGGCCCTCGCCATCCTCGAAATCGACCCGCCAGGCGGGCAGCGCGCCGCGATATTCGCTGTCATTCTCGGCGATCCGCGTCACCCGCGCCGCGCGCAGGTCGCCCGCATGATCGGCCTCGGCGATCCGCGCCGCCAGCGTCAGCGGGATCGGCGACAGCCGCCGCGCCGTGGCGAGGTCGTAGAGGACCGGCCGCTGGCCGCCGACCAATGCGGCCGGCCGCCCGTCGACGCGCCTGATCTCGATCGTCGCGGCCTGGCCCAGCCCCGCCGTGCGCAGCCGCGCCAGGCCCGCTTCGGCCTCGGCGAGCGGAACCGGCGCCGGCGCCGCGGCGGCCATGGCATGCTCGCTCCTCACCCGCTCGATCGGGAACCAGGCGAAGAACAGGCCGCTCGCGAACCAGAACAGGATCTGGATCGCCATGACGAGCGCCAGCCATTTGTGGACCTTCGCCCAGATGCCCCCGCTTGTCATGGCGCTCCCCTTGCCGGGCCGCTAATGTGCGGCGCGATGAAGCTCACCCTCTACGATTATTACCGCTCCTCGGCGAGCTACCGCGTCCGCATCGCGCTCAATCTCAAGGGCGCGGACTATGAACGGGTGCCGGTCGACCTGCTCGACGGCGAGCAGCGGGATGACGCCTATCGCGCCCGCAACCCGCAGGGCTTCGTGCCGATGCTCGAGGCCGGCGAGCTGAGGCTCACCCAGAGCCTCGCCATCATCGACTGGCTCGACCGCCGCTTTCCCGAGCCGCCGCTGCTCCCCGCCGGCACGGACGACCGCGCTCATGTCGTCGCCCTCGCCCTCACCATCGCCGCCGACATTCACCCGCTCAACAATCTGCGCGTCATCCTCCGGCTCAAGGCGCTCGGCCACGAGCAGGAGGCTCGCGACGACTGGTACCGGCACTGGATGCGCGAAGGCTTCGCCGCGCTGGAGGCGCTCGCAGCGCCGCGGGCCGGGCGGTTCCTGTTCGGCGACGCGCCGACGCTGGCGGACGTCTGCCTCGTGCCGCAAATGTACAATGCGCGGCGCTTCGCGCTGCCGCTGGATGCCTGGCCTACCCTGGTCGCGGCCGACGCCGCGGCGAGCGCGCTCCCGCCTTTCGCGGCGGCCCACCCGGACGCGGTCGCCCCCTAGGTTCGTATCGACATTCAGGGGCGGGAGGCTGCAAATCTCCCCTCCCCAGCGGGGAGGGGGCAGGGGGAGGGGGTTCGGCGGCAGCGAGAAGTCGCTCAGGCCCGACACCCCCTCCCTACCCTCCCCCTCAAGGGGAGGGATTAGAAGGCCGAATGTCGATCCATTCCAGGGTCGGTACGGACCCTAGAAGGGGATCGCGCCGAGCAGCTCGACCTTCGCCGATTGGCCGGCGGCCGGCGCCGCCACCGTGAAGGCAAAGCCTTCGCCCTGCTTCTGCTCGAACAGGGAGGCAAGGTCGTCCGTGTCATGGTTCCAGGGCCGCCGGGGGGGCTTGCCGTCGTCGATCTCGCCTTGCCGGTCCTTGTCCCATTCCCCCTTGCGCCGCGCGTCGATGTCGGCGAGCGGATAGGTCAGGTGGATGGTGTAGCTCGCCGCCTTGCCGCGCTGGCCGATCAGCATCTCCAGCGTCGGCCGGTCCGGATTGCCGAACGTGCCGTCGGCGGACGCCACATAATGGTCGGCGGTGATCGTCGAGAAGAAGGACGGATCGACATTCCGGTCGGAGCCGTGATGCGGCATCTTCAGGATGTCGACATGGAGCTTGCCGCCCGCGTCGAGCAGGCCCTCCGCCTTCAGCCCCTCGATCAGATAATCTCCCCGCGCGTCGCCGGTGAGCAGCATGGTCTTGCCCTTGAAGGCGGCGACCACGGCGATGCTCGACAGGTTCGGGACGGAGCCGTCCGTATAGGCCGCCAGCGCGTCCTCGGGCTTCAGCTTCTTGGCGAACATCAGCTGCAGCTTGTCGAGCTGCTTGGGAAGCGGCGCGGCGACGTGAAGGGTCAGCTCCGCGCCGAGCTTGAAGGGGATGCTCGGCCCGCCGCCGGGCCGCACCAGATTGCCGGCAAAGCCCTTGTTGATCGGGATGTTCAGCGCCTCCAGATCCTTGCGCAGCTTGCTGCCATTGTTGACGCTGGCGAGGACCTTGAGGCCGGCGCGGGCCTCGTCCTTGTTGGGATTCGTGATCCCGGGGCTGTCGAGATCGACGTCGGTGAGCGTGGCGGCGCCGGTGGACGCGGTCACCGAGGCGGTCACCGCGCCGATATCCTTGGCGTTGGAGATCCGCTCGAAGCTGTTGAACCAGGCCTGACGCACCGGATAGGGCCATGGTCTGCCGGCGCTCTTTTCGGCGCGCCAGGCGCCGGTGAAATCGGTGATGCCGAGGACATGATCGTCGTCGATATGGCTGATCATCAGCATGTCGATCTGGAAGCCGGCCCCGCGCTTGGCCTTGAGCGCCTGCAGCCGCGGCTCGAGGAAGGGCTTCCAGACCTGGGAAGGCCCGCCGTCGATCAGCGCCAGGCCGGGCTTGGCGGAGGTGCCGTAATGGAGCAGCAGGCAATCGCCGTAACGGGCGGGCACCGCTTCCAGCGTGAAGAAATCCTTCGCCATCTTCCTCTCCCTCAAAACGATTGCAGCGCCCGCAGGATGTCGAGCAGGCCATGGCCCTGGAACGCCCGCTCCCGGCCGAGATCGGTCGCGCTTTCGCACAATATCCGCTTGATCCGCCGCGGCTCGCGGTTGAGCTCGGGATAGCGCGCCATCAGCATCGCCGCCGCCGCGCTGACGTGCGGCGCGGCCTGGCTGGTGCCGTCCAGCGTGCCGGTTTCGTTGTTGGGCAGGATGCTCTCGATCCGCTCCCCCGGCGCGACCAGATCGGGCTTCAACCGGCCGTCCCCGGTCGGGCCGCGGCTGGAGAAATAGGAGATGCCGTAAGTGTGCGGATCGCGCCGGTGGGTGGCGCCGACGGTGATCACCGCGTCGGCATTGCCGGGATCGGTGATGCTGAGCGTCGCATAGCCCGGGAAGACGCCCTTCTCGGTGTGGTATTTGTGATAGCCGTTGTTTCCGGCCGCGGCGACGACCGTCACGCCGGCGCCGACCAGCCGCTCGCATTCGTCGCAGACCGGCGTCCGCCCGCAGGCGAAGCTTTCGACGACGTGCGGGATGGCGAGGCTCAGATTGACGCCGTGAACGACGATATATTGATTGTGGCTGTTCAGGTAGCGGACCAGCTGGAGCGCGCCGATCACCGCGAATTCGGTGTCCTCGATCGTGTCCGAGATGATCCGGAAATCCATGATCCTGATGTCCGGGCACATGCCCCGGAGCGTGACCTTATGGGGGTCGCCCGCCTCGCGCAGGTCGGCGCCGATGATCCCGGCGACATGGGTGCCGTGGCCGTCATTGGGCGTCGCCGGCCTCTCGACCGCGAGCAGCGGCTCGAGCGACGACCAGTCGAGCATCTCGGTTTCGAACATGCTCTGATAGACGTTGCGCAGATAGCGTTGCGACTCCCGGACCCCGAGCCGGGTGCGCCGCCGCGCCTCCACGAGCGCTTCGTTGTTGGTTTCGTCATAAGCCGGGTCGAGCAAAGCGCGCAGGATCGACAGGTCGTAGGTCTTGACGACCCGGCTGCCCGATTGGGGATTCAGCGGGTCCACCAGGAAGCCGCGATGGGTCCCGTCCACGCCCGAATCGATCACGGCCCAGGTGATCGTCTCGCATTTGACGTCGAACAAGCGAAAGGCGGCGTCGGCCTTGACCGTCGCGCGCGCATATTCGTCGGCGAGGCGGATCGGCCGGTTGCTCGCGATCCGCCAGATCCTGGCCTCCTCCTGCGCCTTCTTGCCGCGCTTCGTCGGCTTTGGCCTGGCCATGGCCGGCAGCCTGTGGAGCAGCTCGTCGATGCAGGCGACGATCTGGTCGTGATATTCGGCCAGCTTGCGGGCCTGCGTGATCCCCTTCAGCCCCTCATTCTCGGCAAGGTAGATGATCGCCGTCAGCGTCAGGATGCGGGCGATATCGAGCAAGGGGCCGCTCAGCGACTTGTCCTTGCGGGTCGCGTCCGCATCCGCCGCCTCGCCGAGAACCTCCCGCAGCCCTTCCGGGGTGAGGGCGGACTGGAAGGACTGGCGGAAGGCGATTTCGGCGAAGCCAGACGAGGTCTTCTCCCTGCTGGCGGTGAACACCTCCCACGCGTCCTGCGCCCAATCGGTGCGGGGCAGCAGATAGTGGATCAGCTCGCGAAAGGTCAGCTGGGCGGCGAGGAAGGTCTGCAGCGGCGCGAACCTGGCCTGTTTCCGCAGCGCCCCGTCGCCGTCCTCGCCCTCCGACTCGAGCAGCTCCCGGAGCAGGGCCACCGCCGAGGTCGATTCGAGCGGGGTGATCAGCAGGTCCTGCCGAGCGCCCGGCCGCGCCGCATAACGCTGCCACACTTCGGGGAGGATCGGCGTGTCCTGCGTGAATCGTTGCCGGTCGCCATTGCCGTAGAGGATCCGGTTGACGACGTCCGGGCCGATTGCAAAGTCTTCGTCCAAGTGCGCCGCCTCCCCTGAGTCTTCAGCCGTTTCTAGCACGAATCCTTCGCGCTGAATGTGGGTTACTTCACATTGGGAGCCGCGCCTCCGATTTCCCGTCGGCAGCTACCGCCGCCGCCGGGGCATGGCGGTTTCGCCGGTGGGCCGCTATAGGGTGAGGCAGGATTTCAGGAGACGATCATGGGACGCGTCGACGCAATCGCCCGCAGCATGGCCGAGGCCCACGCCCTCGCCACCCTGGACATCCCGCCGATGCAGGACGAGGTCAGCCCGGAGGAGTGGAAGATCCGCGTCGATCTCGCCGCCGCCTATCGCCTCGTCGCCCATTTCGGCTGGGACGACCTCATCTTCACCCATCTCTCGGCCCGCGTGCCCGGGCCCGAGCATCATTTCCTGCTCAATCCCTATCAATTGATGTTCGAGGAGGTGACCGCCTCCTCGCTGGTCAAGGTCGACTTGGCTGGCAATCCGGTCGCGCCGACGCCGTTCATCACCAACGCGGCCGGCTTCACCATCCATTCGGCGCTGCACATGGCGCGCGCGGACGCCCAGGCGGTGATTCACCTGCACACGCCCGACGGCCAGGCGGTCGCGGCGCACGCCGAAGGCCTGCTGCCGCTGACCCAGACCGCGATGGTGATCAGGAACGAGATCGCCTATCACGATTATGAGGGGATCGCGGTCGATCTTTCCGAGCGCGAGCGGATCGTCGCCGATCTCGGCGACAAGAGCGTCATGATCTTCCGCAACCACGGCACGCTCGCGCTCGGCGAGACGGTTGGCGAGGCGTTTCTGAAGATGTATTTCCTCGAGCGAGCCTGCGAAGCCCAGGTGAAGGCGCTCTCCGCCGGCGAGACCAATCTCAACAACCCGCCCCAGGGCGCCCCCGAAGTCGCCGCCGAGCAGGGCAAGGCCAGCCTCAAGCTGGGCGCCAACCTGCTCGCCTGGCCGGCCTTGCTGCGCAAGGCCTACCGGTTGGATCCGGGCTTCGCGACTTAGGCTTGCTTTTACGTAAAAGCCGGATTATCCGTCCAGAAGATTGCGTCGGGCCAAGGGTGCATTCGCTGGAGTTCTCGATCGTGAGTGAAGCGCTAAGGACCGTCTCCGCCAAGGAGGTTGCGAGCAAGTTCGGCTATTATACGGATGAGGCGATGCTTCATCCGGTCGGCATCCAGCGCCACGGCACGACGCGCGTGGTGATGCTTTCGCTCAAGGAATATGAGCGCCTCCTGCGCCGGGATCGCCAGGTTCTTCTTACGAAGGATCTCGACGATGAAACCCTCGAAGCCATCCTCAACGCAGAAATCCCCGAAAGATCGAAGGAGCTCGGACGGCTCCTGGAGGATCCCGAAGCCGACTGAGGTGATTTCCTACGTCTATCTCTGGTCTGATGAGGCGGAGAGGGGCGAGGAAAGTGGCCGCAAGGACCGTCCTGTCGTGATCGTCCTTGCCACGACCGTTCGCCGCGGCAGGACTCAGTTGCTGGTCGCACCCGTCACGCACGCGGCGCCCGCGCAGAGCGGGAGCGCGATCGAGATTCCGGCGAACGTCAAGGCTCAGCTTGGGCTCGACCGCAATCGCAGCTGGATCGTCGTGACAGAGTTGAACCGCTTCATCTGGCCGGGTCCGGACTTGCGGATCGTGCCGGGTCGCGAAAGCCCCTTTTACGATATGCTGCCGGATTGGCTTTTCCGTCGCGTCAGGGAGGCAGTCGCGCGACACGTTCGAGCCGGTCGATTGAAAATCACCAAGCGCACCGAATAGCCGCTAGCCCACCCAATCCTTCCTCAACCGCTTCGCCGCGACGAAGTAGATGGCCGCGCTCAGCAGGTAGAAGCCGAGCCCGTAGAGGATCGAATATTGGAGCGAATCGGTGCCGTGGGCGGCCTTCATCCGATCCGACAGCCAGCCCAGGAAATAGATGCCGAAGGCGATCCCGATCAGATTGTTGATGAACAGGAAGCTCGCCGAGGCGGTGGCGCGGATGGCGGGCTGGACGATGTGCTGGATCGCCGAGATGACCGGGCCGAGCCAGGCGAGCGCCGTCATCTGGCCGAGCGCGAACAAGGCCCAGGCGACCCACAGGTTCGGCGCGAACAGGCCGAGCGCGAAGGCGGGCGCGGTGACCAGGAAGCAGCAGGCGGGGATCAGCGCGTAGACGGCCGGCCTGGCCGGGCCGAGCCGGTCGCCGAGCCAGCCGCCGAGCCAGGTCCCGGCGGCTCCGCCGACCAGCACGATCGAGCCGTAGAACCAGGCGACGTCGCCCTGCGCCAGGTGAAAGCTGCGCCCGAAGAAGCTCGGCAACCAGAAGATCAGCCCGTAGCCCAAGATCGAGCCCGAGGCGGCGCCGAACGAGAGCAGCCAGAAGCTCGGATTGGCGGCCAGCGTCCTGCCCGCCACCAGGAAGGGTGGCGCGGGGGGCACCGCCTCGCCTTCCGCCCGGTCGAGGCCGCCGCGCTTCGGCTCGCGGATCAGCGTCCAGACCAGAAGCGCGGTAGGCAGGCCGGCGAGACCGACGATGATGAAGGCGGCTTGCCAGCTCAAATAGGTGGTCAGCCAGCCGCCGAAGAAGATGCCGAGCGCCGAGCCGATCGGAATGCCGAGCGAGAAGAAGGCCATGGCCCGCGCCCGCCGCGCCCTCGGATAGAAATCGGCGATCAGCGAATAAGAGGGCGCGATCCCGCCCGCCTCGCCGAACGCCACGCCCATCCGCGCCAGCACCAGCTGCGCATAATTCTGCGCCAGCCCGCAAGCGGCGGTGAACAGGCTCCACAGACCGATCGCGGCGGCGATGATCGGCACGCGGCTGCGGCGATCGGCGAGCCAGGCGATCGGGATCGCGATGGTCGCGTAGAAGAGGCCGAAGACGACGCCGAGCACGCTCAACGCGGTGTCGCTGAGCGCGAACTCGGCCTTGATCGACGGCGCCAATATGCCGATGATCTGCCGGTCGACGAAGTTGAAGATATAAGCGAGGAGCAGGACGAGGAGGACGCGCCCGCCGGGCCCCGCCCCCTCGCTCTTGCTCACGCCCCGCATCAGCGGAAGTTCAGGCCGACCGACAGATAGACCTGCCGCGGATTGCCGTAAAATGCCGTCAGGACGCCTTGGGCGCCCAGAGTCGAGCTCAACCCCGGCTGGCCGTTGGCGAGGATGAAGTTGCCCGTATCGGGGTTCTGCCGAAGGAAGTTGTAGCCCGAGGTAATGTAGCGCTTGTCCGTGAGGTTGCGGCCGTGCAGCCCGATCATCCAGCGGTCATTGTCGGAGCGCCAGACAAGATTGGCGTCCCACAGTGCATAGCTGCCCTGGTCGAGGCCGGGGATGCGGAGTTCGAATTGCTGCGTGCGGCTGCGATAGGACAGGGTCGTGCCGACATTCAGCCTGCCGCTCGCCATCGGCACCTCGTAATTGAGGGTGCCGCTCGCGGTCCACTTCGGCGTGTTCTGGATCGCGCGCCGGTCGGCGACGTCGATGCCGCGGGCGTCGATGAACTCCAGATAGTCGGCGTTGATATAGCCGAGCGACCAGGCGAAGTTCAGCCTGTCGCCATCGCGGCCGAAGTCTCGGGCGACAATTGCATTGCCCTCGAACTCGACGCCCTGGAAACGCGCCTTGCCGGCATTCGTGGTGATCCCGATGAAGGTCTGCTGGCCGTTGACCGTCGTGCCGATCGAGCCGGGCACCTGCACGTCGCGATAATCGGCATGGAAGATCGACAGCGACAGGTTGAGGCGCCGGTCGAACAGCGAGGCGCGGTAGCCCAGCTCATAGCTGTCCACCGTCTCCGGGTCGAATGCGATGAAATCGTAGATTTGCTGCGCGTTGCAGGCGCCGCCGGCCGGGGTCCGGCAGGCCGAGGTCTGGCCGCGCGGATCGAAGCCGCCGCCTTTGAAGCCGGCCGAATAGCTGGCGTAGATCGTCTGGTTCTCGGCCGGGTGAAAGCTGACCGAGGCGCGCGGGGTGAATTCCGCGAAATCGGCGGTGCCGTTGAAATCCGACGTTGTCGCGAACAGCACGCCGTTGCCGCCGAAGAAGGGTGAGCCGCCGCCGAGATAGGTGCGCCTAAGGATGTCTGACGTGCGCTGGTCCCAGGTGTAGCGGCCGCCGACCGAGACGCTGAACATGTCGGAGAAATCATAGGTGAAATCGCCGAAGATCGCGAACGTCTCGGTCTGCACGTCGCCAAAGGTCAGCGCAGTGACACCGCCGGGCAGCCGGACGTCGAAGATCGTGTCGGAATCGGCGTCGAGATAATAAGCGCCGACGAGGGCGTTGAATGGGCCGTTATTATACAGGACCTGCAGCTCCTGCGAGATTTGCCGGTTGCGGTAGACGGCCGGGACGTCCACGTCGACCGCGGGAAGCGCGTCGAAATCGATCGGCGCGTTGCTCCTGTCGCGGCGATAGGCGGAGATGCTCCTCAGCGTCCAATCGTCCCACGGCTGCACCTCGACATAAAGGCTGACGCCGCCGGCCCTCACCTTCTGCTCGGGATCGAGCAGCCCGCCGCGCGTATCGAACACGTCGTCGAGCACCGGCGTGCCCAGGACGAGCGCCGGGATCAGCCGGTGGCCCCCGCGCTGATCGCTGTTGTCCTGCGTGAAATCGCCCTGGAGACGCACGAACGCATTGCTTTCGTTATTATATTCGACCGAGAGTCGCCCCGCCCAGACGTCGCGGTTGTAATTGTCCTGCCCGGTGGTCAGGTTTTCGCCGAAGCCGTCGCGCGACAAGCGCGCGAAGGACGCGCCGACGCGCAGTCTGCGGTCCTCGGTGACCGGCGTCGAGGCGGAGACGACGAGGTCGGCCTGTTCATAGGTGCCGATCGTGCCGCGCACCCGAAGCTCGGGATCGGACGGCATCCGCCGGGTTACATATTTGATCGCGCCGCCGATCGTGTTGCGGCCGTAGAGCGTGCCCTGCGGGCCGCGCAGAATCTCGATCCGCTCGACATTATAGATATCGAGCAAAGCCGCTTGCGGCCGGTTCAGATAGACGTCGTCGAGATAGATGCCGACGCCGGCCTCGAAGCCGCCGACCGGATCCTGCTGGCCGACGCCGCGGATGAAGGCGGTGAGCGTCGAATTCGTGGCGCGCGAGGGCTCCAGCGTCACGTTCGGCGTGGTGTCGCCGATGTCGGTCAGGTCGAGCGCGCCTTCGTTCTCGAGCTGCTCACCCGAATAAGCGGTGATCGCGATCGGCACGTTGATCAGGCTTTCCGTCCGCCGCCGCGCGGTGACGAAGATCTCGGTCTCGTCGTCTGCGGTCTGGGCGGCCGGGGCGACGTCGACCGGGTCGTCCTGAGCGAAAGCGGGGCTGGCGGCGGCGGCGAGCGCGATCAAGGCGGTGCCGAGCATCAGGCGATGGTTGAGCTTCAGGGTCATGACGTGTCTCCTCACGAATGCGTATTCTGGGTGGTGCGGGCCATGGACAGCCGGTCCGCGAAATCCTTCAGGATGGCGTTGAAATGTTCGGGCTCTTCGAGATGCGGGGCGTGGCCGGAGCGCTCGAAGCGGACGGCGCGCGCCTGGGGCAGGGCCGCGACGAGATGGTCGGCGGTGTCGGCGCCGTAGAGCGAGCTTTGAGCGCCGTGGACGATGAGGGTCGGGTGCTGGATCCGGTCGAGCAGGGCGCGCACGTCCTGGCGGATCAGCGACTGCCAGACGGACGCCATGGCCTCGGCGTCGTTGCGCGCGAATTGCAGGCTCGCCCAGTCGGCGAGCTTGCGCATCTCGGGCGCCACCGGCTGGGCGAAGATCGCCTGGCCCGCGCCAAGCGCGAAGGTTTCGAAATCGTCGCGGATGGCGATGCTGCGCGCCTCGCAGGCCTCGGGCGAAAGGCCCAAATCCCATTCGGCGTCGTTCTTCACCCGCGCGGTCATGTCGACCACCACCGCGCCGGCGAAGCGCGCCGCGGCGGGCCCGGCCAGGACGTGCCACAAGATGGTCGCGCCAAGCGACCAGCCGACCCCGATCGCGCCCTCGAGGTCGAGCGCGTCGGCGAGCTCGGCGACGTCGGCCGCCATCCGCTCGACGCTCGGCGAGGGCGCCTCTTCGCCGGCCGATTCGCCATGGCCGCGCAGGTCGATGGCGATGATCCGGAAATCCTCGGCGAGCCCGGCCTGGCCTTCGAAGAAGCCGCCATGCGCCATCAGCCCGTGCAGCAGCACGATCGGCGTGCCGCCGCCGGTATCGCGATAGGCGATCCGCACCCCGTCCGAAGCCGTGAAAGCCCGCAAAACCCCTCCCCCATAGCCGCGAGCGCCCCTGTTCGGGGCTCCTGCGGCGGGGGATCAATGGGCTAATTTGAAACTTGAGTCAATATTCAACTCGCGCACCGGCGCCTCTTCCCGTTGGCGACCGGTTTCGAGGTCGACGCCACCGCGCCGACGGAGGCTACAACGTCACCGTGGGACTATCCGACGAATGGATGCTCAGCGCTCGACTCGTCCGAAGACCAGGCCGGTATCGTCGGCGCGCGGTTGCGCGCCTGCCGCCGGAGCGGTGCGTCGGTCGGCGGCGGAGAGCTGGCGGACGACGTCGTCGAACGTGCCCTCGACCGCGACCTGCTGGCCTTCGAAGAAGACGTCGGTGAAGGCGCCGTTGGCCGAGCGGATATGAGTCACCAGCTCGGGGTTGATTGCAACCTTGCCGCCCCCGCCTTTTCGCATCACGAGAAACTTCGCCAAATGCACGTCCCCTTGTGCGAGCGGCCCTAGCGCAAAATCGTTAAGCGGGGGTTTGCGCGCGGCCCGGTGATCGGGCGGAGGCGGGGCCGGATCCCGCGGGTCTAGCGCGCCGCTGCGTCCTTCGCCGGGCCGGCGGCGAAGATGGCGGCGCGGTCCTTGCCGAGCTCGCGCATCGCCTCGGCGGCGGTCCAGCCCCAGACGAGATGGGCGCCGAACATCACCGCGTCGCGCCGGATCGGGTGCCGGGTCGCCGGCTCGAGCACGCCGAAGGCCGGGATCCAGCCCATATAGCTGGCCAGCCAGATGCCGCCGCCGGCGATCGACCCGGTCACCCGGTCGATCCTCGGATTGGCGGCGGCGATCAAGGCGCCGCAGGCGGCGCCATAAGCGAAATGGGCGAGCAAGGTGACGTCCGGCGCGATTGCCGCGGGCGGGTCCAGGACCTCGTCGACGATCTCCCGCGGCGGCAGCGGATAGCGCTCCCTGCGCGGCAGCCTTTTGTGAAGATGGCGCATGGCCGAGGTCATCGCCATGGTCGCGACGAAGCCGGCGATCCCGCCGATCACCAGCCGCGCGGCCATGCCGAGCTCTTCGTTCTTCCCGCTCATGAAATGCGGCTATCGCGCCAAAGCGACCAGGTCCAGTGGGCGCGGCGCCGGGCCCCCATCGGCGTCATGCCGGACTTGATCGGCACCCACCTTCTTTGCTCCGCCGCCGCCAGTAAGGTGGACCCCGGATCAAGTCCGGGGTGACGGTTCGGCCCTAAAGCTCCACGCCGCTGGCGATCGCCTCGAGCTTCTTCAGCCGCTCGCGGACCGCGGCGAGCTCGATGCGGACGCCGATCTCGTCCTCGGCCGCCTCGGCGGCGTCGGGGCCGACGCCGCGGCGGGCGAGCTCGAGCTTCTTGAGATCGAGCCAGCCGCGCCAGGCGCGGCCGGCGGCCAGGGTGATCATCGCCGTGACGGCGAGCGCGGTGACGGCGAGGATGAGCGTGGCGGTCATCATGTCTTCCATTCCTGCTGCGGACCTGTTGCCACCATTCGGGCCGTTGCGGGCGCGCCTTTCTGCGGAGGCGCCCCTGCGTTCGACGAATGAAGCGACCGGCCCTCCTTCCTATTCGTATCTGAGCGCGAGGATCGGATTGGCGCGCGCGACCTTGATCGCGTGCCCCGCGATGGTGCCGATCGCGATCACCAGAGCAAGCAGCCCGGCGAGCACGAACGGGGTGAAGCCCGGATCGATGCGCAGGTCGAATGTCTTCAGCCACCGGTCCATGACCAGGAACGCCACCGGCCAGGCGATCAGGTTGGCGATGATCACCGGCTTGGAGAATTGCCAGGCGAGCAGGCCGACGATGTCGCGGATGCGGGCGCCGAGCACCTTGCGGATGCCGATCTCCTTGGTCCGCCGCTCGGCGGTGAAGGCGGCCAGGCCGAACAGGCCGAGGCAGGCGACGATCACGGCGAGGATCGAGAAGCCGGCGAAGGCCTTGGTGCGCGCGGCTTCCGCTTTGTAGAGCTCGACCATGATGTCGTCGCTGAAATCGGCGGAAAAGGGCGCGTCGGTGGCGACACGCTTCCAGATCCGCTCGACCGCGGCGCGCACCTGCGCCGGATCGGCATTCTCGTAGCGCACGATCATGTGGGAGGCGCCATTGTTGCTGATCCGGAACATGATCGGGTCGATCGGCTCGCGGATCGAGCGGAAGCGCGAATCCTGGACCACGCCGATGATGTTGATCGGCACCGGCGGATAAGCGTCCCCGGCGAGCGAGGCGCGCAGCGTCTTGCCGACGGCATCGGACGGGTTGCGGAAGCCCATGCGACGGGCGGCGAGCTCGTTGACGACGACGTTGACGCCGCCGCGCGCGATCTGGGCGCGGATCGCGTCCGGATTGTCCGGAAAGGGCAGAGTGGCGTCGTCCATCGGCCGGTTGCGGTCGAACAGCCGGCCGGCGATCGTGCGGATGCCCATGGTGCGGAAGAAGTCATGATCGATCGAATAGGAGCCGATCGTGGCTGGCTCGCGCTGGCCGGGGATGAGCACCGCTTCGTTGGTGCTGTTCGGGGTGGCGACGCCGATCGAGGTGCGGGCGACCGAGGTGACGCCGGGCACCCGCTCGATCTGGCGCACCAGCGTCTCCTGGAGCGGGATCAGCTGGCGCCGGTTGATGCCCTCGACCTGGAGCAGGCCGTCGCGCCGGTAGCCGGGATCGGCGCTGCGCGCATAGGAGGTCTGCGCCCACACCACGGCGGTGCAGATGATGAGGCCGATCGACACCGCGAACTGGGCGACGACCAGGACGTTGCGGAGCAGCCCCGATCCGGCCGCCTCGGCCGAGGATTTGTTGGCCTTGAGCACCTGGGCGGGCTGGAAGCGGCTGAGATAGAAAGCCGGATAGACCCCGCCCGCGGCGCCGACCAGCAGGGTCAGTCCGACGATCGGCAGCAGCAGGCCGTCCCAGCCGAAATAGGTCATCTTCAAAGAGGCGTCGAGGAAGTTGGCGAAGAACGGCAGCAGCAGCTCGACCAGGGCCAGAGCGAGCAGCATGGCGATGCAGGCGATCAGCACCGATTCGGCGAGGAACTGGGTGATCAATTGCCGGCGGTTGGCGCCGAGCACCTTCCTGAGGGCGACCTCGCGGGCGCGCTGGCCGGCGCGGGCGGTGGCGAGATTGGTGAAGTTGACGCAGGCCATGCCGAGGATGAGGAAGGCGATGACCGTGAAGGTCCAGATCGTCCCGGTGTCGTTGCCGGGGCGCCAGCCGCCTTCCTGCGCCTTGCCGAGGTGGACGTCGCGGACGTTGACCAAAGCATAGTCGCTGAAATCGCCCTGGTTGACGCGGGTGCCGCCGAAATCCTGGGTGGGGATGTTGCGCCGCTTGAAGTCGGTCATGCGGTCGTTGATCGCCGCCGGATCGGTGCCGGGCCGCAGCGCGACATAGTTCCAGCCCGACTGCCAGCCCCATTGACGCATGAAATCGGGCTGCTCGGCATAAAAGGAATTGGGATCGATGCGGATCAGCATGCCGAAGCGCATGTGCGAATTGAGCGGCACGTCGCGGTGGATCGCGGTCACCCGATGGTCGACCTGACGGCCGCGCATCACCACGGTCAGCCGCTGGCCGACCGCATTGGCGGTGCCGAACAGGCGCCGGGCCTCGGTTTCGGAAAGCGTCAGCGAGCCCGGGCTCTGCAGCGCGGTGCGCGGGTCGCCCTGGGCCAATGGCAGCCGGACCGTGTCGAAGAAGGGGCCGTTGGCGAAGCCGACATTCTCGACCGCCAGCGCCTCGCCGCCGCGAAGCACGGTGGCGCCGCCGGCCTGGACGTAGACGCTGCTCTGGATCTCGGGGAAATCGGCCTTCAGGCGCTGGCCCGAGACGTAGGACGACATTTGCAGGTCGGTGCGTTCATGGGTCTGCGGGTCGGTATAATAGGTCTGGAACTGGTAGGTGTTCTCCGCATTGGGGAGCCAATTGTCGTAGCTCGTCTCGTAGCGGACGTAGAGGAGCAGCATCAGGCAGGCGGCAAGGCCGATCGCGAGGCCGAACACGTTGATGAAGGCATAGGTCCGGTTCTTGGTCAGTGCCCTCACGCCCACGGTCAGATAATTGCGCCACATGATGTCAGTTCCTCTTCACTTTCCCCTCTCCCATTTGGGGAGAGGGAGGGGCCCGCCGCGAAGCGGTGGGAGGGTGAGGGAACGGCGTGTGAGCTGCTCCCACCCATTCCCTCACCCCAACCCAGTTCGGGGTGAATATCACCCCATGATATTCGTGCCGGGGGCACGACCGACCCCGAACTCCCCAAATGGGAGAGGGGCCAGGTGGTCACGCCGCGCGCCGGTGCTCGACCAGGATGCGGCCGTCGAGCATGTTGACGACGCGGCCGGCATAATCGGCATGGGCGGGCGAGTGGGTGACCATGACGATGGTCGAGCCTTCGCCGTTCAGCGCCTGCAGCATTTTCATCACCTCCTCGCCATGGGCCGTGTCGAGATTGCCGGTCGGCTCGTCGGCGAGGATCAAACTGGGTGATGCGACAAGGGCCCGGGCGACGGCGACACGCTGCTGCTGACCGCCGGACAATTGGGACGGCCGGTGCCTGGCGCGGTGGGCGATACCCACCTTGTCCATCACCTTGTCGACCCGGGTGCGCCGCTCCGCCGCGGGGACGTTGTGGTAGAGCAGCGCAAGCTCGATATTCTCGCGGACGCTGAGCTCGTCGACGAGATTGAAGGACTGGAAGATGAAGCCGATGTTCCGCTTGCGGAAATCGGCGAGCTTCGATTCCGAAAGGCCCGCCACCTCGGTGCCGTTGAAGACGTAGGACCCCGAGGTCGGGCTGTCGAGCATGCCGATCACGTTCAGAAGCGTCGATTTGCCGCACCCCGACGGCCCCATGATCGCGACGAACTCGCCGTCGGCGACATCCAGGAAGATGCCGTCGAGCGCCGTCGTCTCGACCGTGTCGGTGCGGTAGACCCGCGAAACTTCACGCATGTTCAGCATCTTCTTTCCCTTCATTGCCCACTTATGGAGAGCCGGTCGCGCTCCCGGAAACTTGTATAGGACGAGGTGATGACGCGCTCGCCGGGCTCGAGCCCGGACAGCACTTCGACGAACTCGGGGTTGCGGCGGCCGAGCCGGACCTGGCGGCGCTCGGCGCTGCGGCCGTCGGGCGACACCACGAACACCCAATTGCCGCCGGTCGCCTCGTAAAAGGCGCCGTCGGGGATGAGCCGCGCCTGCGACGGCGCGCCCAATGTCAGCCGGACGGGCACGGTCTGGCCGCGCTGCAGCTCGGTGGGCTCTGACCCGACGAACTGGAGGTCGATCTCGAACTGGCCGTTGCGGACCTGCGGATAGATCTTGCTGACCCGCATCCGGTAATTGCGTCCGCCGATCTCGGCGTTGGCGACGAGATTCTCGCTGACCCGCCCGAGGAAGAATTCGTCGACCTGGGCGCGCAATTTGTTGCGGCCGGCGCTGTCGATCTGGCCGAGCCGCTCGCCGCGGTTCAGCGACTGGCCGATCTGGATCGAGAAGGAGGTGAGCTGGCCGTCGACCGGGGCGCGCAGATTGAGCGCCTCGAGGCTGCCGCGGGCGATGCCGAGGCTGGTGTTGAGTGCGCCGGCCGACGCCCGCAGCTGGCCGAGCTGGCTGGTCTGCAGCCTTTCGTCGTCGGCCTGCTGGCGGCGCAGAACGTCGGAGCGGCGGCGATTGGCCTCATAGGTATCGCGGCTGTCGGCGAAGGAGCGCCCCGAGACGAAGCCGCGATCGGCGAGGGGGCGCTGCATCTCGTAATTGCGGCGCGCGGTCTGGGTGGCGAGATCGGCCTCGATCCGCGCGCGCTCGTTGGCGAGCCGCGACTGGTTGAGCGCGAGCTCCTGGCTGCGCATCGAATTGATCTGCTGGATGACCTCGGTCTGGCGGGCGAGCACGTTCAATTGGAGATCGGCATTGCTCATCACCGCGAGCAATTGGCCGCGCTGGACCCTGGCGCCGTCCTCGACCAGGATGCGCTCGACCCGGCCGCCCTCGACCGCGTCGAGATAGACGGTGAGCGAGGGCTCGACGCGGGCGCGCAACGGCAGGAAATCGTCGAACCGGCCCTGGCTCACGGTCGAGATGGTGAGCCGGTCGGCCGGCACGGTCTGGCTGTTGGCGGCGGGCGCGAGGAAATAGAAGAGCGCGGCGGCGATGAGGAGTAGGGCGGCGCCGAGGCCGATCCTGACCCTGGTCGAGAGCCGGCGCGACGCGACGACGCGGTCCATGCCGCCGCCGCTCTGCGGGCCTTCGCCTTCCTTGAATTTCACGACGCTCATCCCCGCTTGTCTCTCTATTCGCTGCGATAGGCCGAATGGCAGGCGGTGCAGGCGGCCTCGACCGCGTCGGCGGCGGCGGCGAAGCCGGCCCGGTCGCCGGCCCGGGCGCGCTCGGCGACGCGGGTGGCGGCGACGCCGAGGTCGGCCGCCTTGCGCTCGAAATCGGCGCGCCGGGTCCAGATTTCAGGCCTGGCGCGGCTGCCTTCGCCGCCGCTGCCGGCCGGGAACAGGCCCGGTATCGCATTGGCCCACAGCGCCAGGCCTTCGGGCTCGTGGAAGATCTGGCGGACGTCGGCGCCATTGGCCAGGGCGCCCTTCACGCCGCGGTAGAAGAGGGTAGCGGCCATGTGCATGCCGGCGACGCGGGCGTCGATCAGCTGGCGCGCGGTCGGCGGCGCCTGGGCGACGGCCGGGCCGGGCGCGGCGGCGGCAACCAGGGCCGTGGCCAAGAGCGCGCGGATCATATTGCCGTCTCCTCCATGATCGTCTCGGGCAGGCGGGCGGCGGCGTGTCCGTTTCCGGACAGAAACTGTCCGCCGCCGCACAGGCGCCCATATTTACGCAAGCGGCAGCGCCACGAACGTGAGAAAGCCGGTGGCGATAAAGCCGATGGCGAAGGCGAACGTCTCGATCTTGCTGGCCATGATCTTCACTCCTCAAAGGGTTGGTCCCCGTTGGCCGATGCTTCGCAGGAGCCGTGCCAGACCCGAAAAAGCCCGGATTTCCGCCGAATCGATACTGGTGCCTGGCCGCGCGCGGCGCGCCTGGCCCGTCCGCAGCCGCGCAAATCTGTCCGCACGCGGACTCTGGCACGCTTCGTGATTGTCCATTATCGGACAAGACAGGTGGGAGAGCATCCGTGGGCCAGCCTAGGCGCTTCGCGCGCTGCATCATCATCGATGACGATCCGGACATCGCTTTGTCGGCGCGCCTGCTGCTTCGCGACCTGTTCGACAACGTCTCCGCCTTCCAGGAGCCCGGCGAGGCGCTGGCGGCGATGGAGAGCGAGCTCCCCGACGTCATCCTGCTCGACGCCAATTTCGGCCGCGGCGCGACCAACGCCGCCGAGGGCTTCCACTGGCTCTCCGAAATATTGAAGCGCGACCCGCAGGCGGTGGTGGTGATGATCACCGCCCATGCCGGCATCGGCGTCGCGGTCGAGGCGATGAAGCGCGGCGCCACCGACTTCGTCTCCAAGCCCTGGTCGAACGAGCGGCTGCTCGCCACCGTCCGCACCGCCGCCGCCTTGCGCACCTCGCGCGCCGAAGTGGTGACCGAGCGCCGCAAGGTCGAGGCGATTGCGGCGCCCGCCGGCGGCGGCGAGACGCCCCTGCTCGGCGACTCGCCGGCGATGGCGCGGATCTGGTCCTTGATCGAGCGCGCCGGCCCGACCGACGCCAACGTCCTCATCCTCGGCGAGAACGGCACCGGCAAGGAGCTGGTCGCCCGCGAGCTCCACCGCCGTTCGCGCAGGGCCGACCAGGTCCTGGTTTCGGTCGATCTCGGCGCCGTCTCCGAGAATCTCTTCGAGAGCGAGCTGTTCGGCCATGTGAAGGGCGCCTTCACCGATGCCCGCGCGGACCGGATCGGGCGCATGCAGGCGGCCGACGGCGGCACCCTCTTCCTCGACGAGATCGGCAACATGCCGCTCCACCTCCAGCCCAAATTGCTGACCGCGCTGGAGCAGCGCCAGGTGATCCCGGTCGGCGCCAACAAGCCGGCCAGGATCGACATCCGCGTCATCGCCGCGACCAATTGCCCGCCGGACCAGCTCGGCGACGAGAGCCGCTTCCGCCAGGACCTCCTGTTCCGGCTCAACACGGTCGAGATCGACCTGCCCCCCTTGCGCGAGCGCCGCGAGGACATCCTCCCGCTCGCCGACCATTTCATCGCTTTCTACGCGAAGAAATACGGCAAGCCCGCGCGCGCGCTGCCGGCTGGGGTCGCCGCCGCGCTCACTGCTTATGACTGGCCGGGCAACGTCCGCGCGCTCCGCCACGCCTGCGAGCGCGCGGTGATCCTATCGGACGGCGCCGCCTTCACCCAGGAGGATTTCTCGCTCTCCCGAGGCCTCGCTCCCTCCCGCGCGGCGCCGACCGCGCCCGCGCCCGCCGCCGCGCCGCGCGACGACCTCAACCTCGAGCGCGCCGAAAAGCAGATCGTCGAGGAGGCGCTCAAGAAGCACAGCTACAACATCTCGCTCGCCGCCGCCGAACTGGGCCTGACCCGCGCCTCGCTCTACCGGCGGATGGAAAAGCATGGGCTGTGAGGTGATCCCCCCTCGGCTGTTCCCCGGCGAAGGGGCACCCCGCAAAGTACTACTTTGCGGGGACCCCGAAGGCCGGGGCCCAGCGGCGCGGGCGGCAGGCCTGGGCCCCGGCCTTCGCCGGGGAACACCTTAATGCATTTCCGCAACCGCTTCCTCCTGGGCCTGGCCTGGCGGCTGGGGCTGCTGCTGCTCATGGTCTTCGCCTTCGTCGCGGCGATCAATCGGCCCGATCTCGGCGCCGGCCGCATCGTCGCCGGCCTCTTCGTGCTCGGCGCGGCGGCTTTGCTCTGGCACTATATCCAGCGCACCAACATGGAGCTCGCCCGCTTCATCGACGCGGTCCGCTTCGGCGATTTCAGCCAGGGCTTCGCCCAGCGCGGCCAGGGCTCCGGCTTCGGCGATTTGAACGAGGTGCTCGACGATGCGATCAGGAAATTGCGCGACGAGCGCCACAAATTGATCGACGCCAACCGCTTCTACGAAGCCGTGCTCGACGACGCGCCGACCGCCCTCCTCACCGTCGACGGCGACGGCAAGGTCGAGCTCGCCAATAAGGCCGCGCGCCGCCTGCTCGTCCGCCACCAGGGCGTCAGGGTCGAGGACTTCCGCGAATATGGCGAGGCCTTCGCGCGGGCGCTCGAGGGCGGCGCGGTCGGCCGCCCCCGCCTGGTGCCCCTGCTCAGCGACGGCGTGGCGCAGACGATGCTGGTCAGCGCCGCGATCGTCCACCGGCTCGGCGGGCTCGTCCGCGTCGTCGCGGTGCAGCCGATCCAGGGCGAGTTGAACGCGATCGAGATCGCCGCCCAGTCCGACCTCATCCGAGTCCTCACCCACGAGATCATGAACTCGATGACCCCGGTCACCAGCCTCGCCCACAGCGCGGTCGATCTGATGCGCAGGGCCGATGGCGGCGACAATGCGGACGTCGCCGACGCGCGCATGGCGGTCGAGACGCTGGCGCGCCGCGCCGACGGCGTCATGCATTTCGTCGAGAGCTACCGCCAGATCAGCCGCGCCCCCGAAATCCGCCGCCGGCCGATCGACGCCGCCGCCTGGGGCCGCGAGCTCGAAAGCCTGTTCCGCGCCAGCGACCGCGCCAAGGGCATCGGCTTCACCCTCGACGCCGACGAGAGCCTGACCTTCGAGGCCGACCCCGATCTGATGAGCCAGGTGCTGATCAACCTGATCCGCAATGCCGGCCAGGCAGCGCGCGAGAGCAATGAAGCGCCGCACGTCTGGCTGAGCTTCGCGCGCACCCGCTCAGGCCGCGCCCAGATCGAGGTCGCGGACAATGGCGCCGGCGTTCCCGAGGCGCTGAGGCAGGACGTCTTCCTGCCCTTCTTCACGACCAGGAAGGAAGGGACCGGCGTCGGCCTCTCCCTCGCCCGCCAGGTCGTCCTCGCCCATCGCGGCGCGATCAGCGTCGGCGACCGCAAGGGCGGCGGCGCGCTGTTCCGCATCGTGATCTAAGGGGAGCGGGAAAAGGGGACGGAAAAGGGGACAGTCACTTTTCCGAAGGTCGTGTCCGGATCGACACCGCCGCGCGGAAAAGTGACTGTCCCCACTCGGCGCCCGGTTCAGCCCGTCAGCCGCGCCGCCACCCGCTCCGTCTGCGCCCTTATGTCGGGCACGGCGACGCTCTCCCAGAAGGTGCCGCGGGTGAGCGGGCCGATCACCGACAAGGTGCCGCTCGCCGCGCCGTCGGCACCGATCGCCCGGCACTGGCCATCCACCTCGATGCCGACGCCGAGCGCGTCCTGCCGGATCCGCCCGGCCTGGAGCAGCGCGGCGAGCAAAGGCTCGCCGGCGCGGACGATGTCGGTCTCGGGGCCGGTGCAATTGACGATCCGCGCCACCCGCAGCGTCTCGACCGCCTCGCCGCCGCGCATCCGGAAGCGCAATGAAGCGCCGTCCGCGGCGGCCTCGGCCGACACCAATTTGCCCGCCGCGACGGCGAGCCGCGCCTCGGCCTGCATCGCCTCGATCCGCGCGCCGATGGCCGGCGCGATCTTGTGCCGGTGGACGTCCCACCAGGGCCGCAAATGCCTGAGGAACCGGCGCCGCTCCGCTGCGCTCGCCGCGCCCCAGATCGCCTGGGTGACGCTGCGCAGCTCGTGCACGGCGCTGCGCCAGCCCAATTCCGCACTCCGCGCCCGCACCCGGCGCAGCAGGCCGGTGCAGGAAGCCGGCAGGTCCTCGGCCGGCGCCACCATCGGCTCGCGCGGGCCGTGGGCGCGGGGCGCCAGGCCGCGGCGCGAGAGAGCGACGATCCGGCCCCGGAAGCCAGTCGCATCAAGGGTCAGCGCGACGTCGACCGCGGTGAGGCCGGTGCCGAGCAGCAGCACGACGTCGCGCGCGCCAAGCCCGTCCAGCCCGCCCGCCCAGGGGTCCTCGACCCAGGCCGCGCCCAAAGCCGCCGGGTCGATCCCGCGCGGCGTTCCCGGACGGAAATTGCCGGGCGCCAGCACGATGGAGTCGGCCTCGAGCGCGCGGCCGTCCGCCAGCCGCACCGCGCCCGCCGCGACGTCGACCGCCTCGCCGGCGACCGCCGCGATGCCGGCCTCGGCAAGCAGCCCCTGCAGATAATCGCCATAGAGCATGCGCGGGGCGAAATCCTCAGGGCCACCGCCGGCGCGGGCCGCGAACCAGCGCGTGAAATGATCGGGATCGTCGGAAAAGGCGCTCATCCGCCGCGCCGGCACGTTGAGCAGATGCTCGGGCCGGGTCGTGCCGTAAGCGACCCCACGCCCCGGCGCCGGCCCCCGCTCGATCAAGGCGACTTCGGCGCCGGCGCGCTTGAGGTGCAGCGCCTGCAGCGCCCCCGACGCCCCGGCGCCGATGACGGCCACGCGGCTCATGCCGGTTCGGTCTCCGCCACCTCGACCTTGTCGGCGAGGCTGAGCCCGTCGAGGATTCGCGCGGTCTCGTCGCGGACCATCAGCATGGCGCGGTGGAGCCGGCATTTGTCCTCGCTGATGCAATTGCGGCACTGCTCGTAGGCGAGCCGGCTGGCGCAGGGGAGCAGGCCGAGCGAGCCGCGCGTCAGCCGCACGATCTCGCCATAGCTGATCTCGGCCGGCGGCCGGGCCAGCCAATAGCCGCCCTCGCGCCCGCGCAGCGTCTCGACCAGGCCGGCGCGGCGCATTTGCGAAAGGATCACGGTGAGGAATTTGGGCGGCAGATTCTGCGCCTGCGCGATCTCGCCGAGCTGGACCGGCCCCTCGCCATAACGGTCGGCGAGATGGAGCAGCGCCCTGATTGTATACCGCGTCCGTTGAGAAAGCATGGCGCCCCCATGAACCGCAGGGCCGGCGAAGGCAATTCCCCTGCGCGCCTGGAGGCCCGGAAAGCCGGATCCATCGGCGCGGCGTGGCGCTCAGATTGCGGGGCGGGACTTTACTCGGAAAGGGGACAGTCACTGTGACTGTCCCCTTTTGCCGGGAACCGCCCCGCGAGGTTCGCGCAAGGGCGTCCCGGGCCTTCAAAAATCGCTTCGTCGTACCCATATTATGCGACGAATCGAGTCCGAATGCGTGATTTACCATATTGCATCCTGAACCAGATGAGCCACTATGGCTGGTGGCGCTTCACGGGGGGAGCCGCTAGTGGTTGTGGAGATGCCCATAAGCGGCCGCGGGTCGCCGAACGGGGATGGGCCTGCCCTGTGGATATCGGGGACAAGGCGAAATGAGGCCACACGCGCCCCTGTGAATCGCCTAGATGGGTCGTAAGGCCCACTGGAACGTTATTAGAACAAGGGGTAGAGTGATGGACCTGTCCGGCAGCAGCGAAGTGAGCCCGGCCGACGTGGCAACGAGCGTGACAGAGGCGCCCAGCAAGGCGAAGAGCGGCCGGGCGGCCGCCGACAATGATTCGCGCTCGGTCAAGCCGATCGTCTATCCGGTCGAGGTCGATCACGGCCGCGACGCCTTGCTCACCGATTTCGGCAAGGACACGCTCCAGGACCGCTATCTGCTCCCCGGCGAATCCTATCAGGATTTGTTCGTCCGGGTCGCCTCGGCTTATGCCGACGACGCCGCCCACGCCCAGCGGCTCTACGATTATATCTCGAAGCTCTGGTTCATGCCGGCGACGCCCGTCCTTTCCAACGGCGGCACCGGGCGCGGCCTGCCCATCTCCTGCTATCTCAACTCGGTCTCCGACAGTCTCGAGGGCATTGTCGGCACCTGGAACGAGAATGTCTGGCTGGCCGCGCGCGGCGGCGGCATCGGCACTTATTGGGGCAATGTCCGCGGCATCGGCGAGGCGGTCGGCCTCAACGGCAAGACGTCGGGCATCATCCCCTTCGTGCGGGTCATGGATTCGCTGACGCTGGCGATCAGCCAGGGCTCGCTGCGCCGCGGCTCGGCCGCCTGCTATCTCGACATCTCGCATCCCGAGATCGAGGAGTTCCTCGAGATCCGCAAGCCGTCGGGCGACTTCAACCGCAAGGCGCTGAACCTCCACCACGGCGTCCTCGTCACCGACGCCTTCATGGAAGCGGTGCGCGACGGCCGCGAATGGCTGCTGCAAAGCCCCAAGGACGGCTCCGAGCGCGGCAGCGTCGACGCCCGCTCCTTGTTCCAGAAGCTGGTCGAAACCCGGCTCGCGACCGGCGAGCCCTACATCATCTTCATCGACAAGGTGAACCGGTCGATGCCCAAGCATCACCGCGATTTGGGCCTCAAGGTCACCACCTCGAACCTGTGCTCGGAGATCACGCTGCCGACCGGGACCGACCATCTCGGCGCCGAGCGCACCGCGGTCTGCTGCCTCTCCTCGCTCAACCTCGAAACCTGGGACGAGTGGAATGGCGACAAGATGTTCGTCGAGGACGTGATGCGCTTCCTCGACAACGTCCTGCAGGATTATATCGACCGCGCCCCCGACGAGATGGCCCGCGCCCGCTATTCGGCCGAGCGCGAGCGCAGCGTCGGCTTGGGCGTGATGGGCTTCCACTCCTTCCTCCAGGCGCGCTCCATCCCCTTCGAGGGCGCGATGGCGAAATCGTGGAACATGCGCATGTTCAAGCACATCCACGCCCAGGCCGCCGAAGCGAGCCTGATGCTGGCCAATGAGCGCGGGCCCTGCCCCGACGCGGCCGACATGGGCGTGATGGAGCGCTTCAGCTGCAAGATGGCGATCGCGCCGACCGCGAGCATCTCGATCATTTGCGGCGGCACCAGCGCCTGCATCGAGCCGATCCCGGCAAACATCTACACCCACAAGACGCTGTCGGGCTCGATCTCGATCCGCAACCCGCATCTCGAGCGGCTGCTGATCGCCAAATCGAAGAACTCGGAAGCGGTCTGGTCGACGATCCTCGAGCAGGGCGGCTCGGTCCAGCATCTCGATTTCCTCACCCCCGAGGAAAAGGACGTGTTCAAGACCAGCTTCGAGATCGACCAGCGCTGGCTGATCGAGCTCGCCGCCGACCGCACGCCGTTCATCGACCAGGCGACGTCCTTAAACCTGTTCATCCCGGCCGACGTCGACAAATGGGACCTCCTGATGCTCCATTATCGCGCCTGGGAGCTCGGCATCAAATCGCTTTATTATCTGCGCTCCAAGTCGGTCCAGCGCGCCGGCTTCGCCGGCGGCGTCGAGGCCGACAACACGCCCGATCTGCGCGAGATCGCGCTGCAATCGACCGATTATGACGAGTGCCTGGCGTGCCAGTGAGCTTTTAGTCCCTCTCCCATTTTGGGGAGTGGGGTGAAGACTGCCCCCGGCGGTCTTCAGATTTCGTGGGGTGAAATCGGCCCCACGCTGGAGGGACCCGCCGCGAAGCGGTGGGAGGGTGAGGGAATTGAGCATGCACATCGTCGACACGACCAAATTCGTCATCGGCATCGCCTTCTTCCTGATCGGCCTGGTCATGCTGGTGCGGGCGAAGGGCACGCGCGGCTTCAACCAGAGCCGGCAGGCGGGCGCGATCCTCCTGGTCGGCGCAGCCATCTTCGTCGCCATCGGCTTCGGCCTCGACTTCAAGAGCCTGTTCCAATGATGCTCGCCCGCCCGCGCGCGCTGCTCATGCTCGTCGCCCTCGCGGCGCTCGCCGCCTGCGCGCGGCAGATACCGGCGGCGGTCGCGGCGGGCGCGCCCGGCTTTTTCCGCGGCCTGTGGGACGGCTTCATCTTCCCCTGGGCCTGGCTGGTCTCTTTGTTCGTTCCCGAAGTCTCGATCTACGCGGTGCCGAACAATGGCGGCTGGTACAATTTCGGCTATTTTCTCGGCGTGGTCGTGTTCGGCGTCGGCGCCCGCAAGACCCGCATCGTCTACCGCGGCGCGCGCACCCGCCGCCGCGCCGTCGTCGACGCCAGGGTGATCAGGGACGAGGAGGAATGAGCGCGCGCTATCGCTTCCGGCTCAAGCCCTGGTACGGCCTTCTGGTCGTCACCTGGATCCTGCTGACTCTGCCAGTGGCCGGGTTCGTCATCATCTTGGGCGAGGCCGCGGCGGACGCGCCGCCCAGGCTGGCCTACTTTCTCGACATGATCGGCCGCAGCTTCGCGCTGATGCGGCCGGACCCGCTGTCGATCGCCCTCTCGGCCTGGCTGTGGCTGCCCGTTCTCACGGCGCCCTTCGGCCTTTTTGCACGAATTGATCAGGAGTAACCCAAATGCCGCTTCTCGAATCCCGCGCCCAGTACAAGCCCTTCGAATATCCCTGGGCCTATGATTTCTGGAAGCGCCAGCAGCAGATCCACTGGATGCCGGAGGAGGTGCCCTTGGGCGAGGATTGCCGCGACTGGGCGCAGAAGCTGACCGAGCACGAGCGCAACCTGCTCACCCAGATCTTCCGCTTCTTCACCCAGGCCGACATCGAGGTGCAGGATTGCTACCACGACAAATATGGCCGCGTGTTCAAGCCCGTCGAGATCAAGATGATGCTGACCAGCTTCTCCAACATGGAGACGGTCCACATCGCCGCCTACAGCCACCTCTTAGACACGATCGGCATGCCCGAGAGCGAATATGGCATGTTCCTTCAATATAAGGAGATGAAGGACAAGCACGATTACCTCGCCACGTTCGGCGTCGACACGGACGAGGACATCGCCAAGACGCTCGCCATGTTCGGCGGCTTCACCGAGGGGCTGCAGCTCTTCGCCAGCTTCGCCATGCTGATGAACTTCCCGCGCTTCAACAAGATGAAGGGCATGGGCCAGATCGTCTCCTGGTCGGTGCGCGACGAGAGCCTCCATTGCGAGGGCATCACCCGCCTGTTCCACGCCTTCGTCAAGGAGCGGGACTGCATGACCAAGGCGGTCCGCGACGACATTCTCGACGTCTGCCAGAAGACCGTCCGCCTCGAGGACGCCTTCATCGACCTCGCCTTCGAGCAGGGCCCGGTCCCCGGCATGACCCCCAAGGAGATCAAGAAATACATCCGCTACATCGCCGACTGGCGGCTGGGCCAATTGGGCTTCCAGCCGATCTACATGATCGACGAACACCCCCTCCCCTGGCTGGCGCCTTTGCTGAACGGCGTCGAGCACGCCAATTTCTTCGAGCAGAGGGCGACGGAATATTCCAAGGCCGCGACGCGCGGCAATTGGGGCGAGGTGTGGGACAATTTCGACAAGAGGCAGAACGCCAAGGCGGCGAACGACGTGCCGGAGGTCGAGGGCGGGGACGATATGTTCTCTCGGGCGGGAGTAGCAGCGGAGTAGAATCGGGAATCAGGGCGAGGCTCTAGACAGCGTAGCCTGCCGGGCGCAGGTTACGCTCATGGCGGAGAAAATGACTAAGCCCGAGGAATTAATTGAAGCCTATGAGGCGTTACGTCCTCAATACGAGGCGCTCACCTCTAGCTTGGATACCTTGCTACGCACCTTGCTGGGGAACGCTTCGATAGAGTACTTTTCTGTAGAGCCACGCACCAAGGAGATGGACAGTTTTAGTGGAAAAGTTAGGAGAGAAGAAAAAAAAGGAAAGTACAAAAAACTAGCTGATGTCACTGATTTATCAGGCGTAAGGATAATAGCCTATCTTCAGGAAGAGTGCGACAGGATATCACAACTAATAGAAGACAATTTTTCTATAGATGAGGAAAACTCTGCTAGAAAAGAAGATGAATTGGATCCAGACAAGTTTGGCTACCTATCTACTCATTATGTGATTTCTCTAACAGATAATCGGACTAGCCTCCCGGAGTTTTCTAGATACTCTGGGATGAAAGCCGAGCTTCAGATAAGGACTCTCCTTCAGCATACATGGGCTGCCATTGATTGGAGGTTCAGATACAAAGGGGAACGTGAGGCACCCAAGCCTTTGAGAAGAAGACTCTTTCGCATCAGCGCGTTGCTCGAGGCAGCCGACAACGAATTCTCAGGCGTCAAAGTTGAAATAGATTCGCTACGACAACAGTATTCAGAGGAAATCGTCCGAGGCGAGCTTGGAATAGCAATCAATAGTGAGTCGGTCCGGTCGTATGCAGAGGAGAGCTCATCTTGGCGGGTGATTGTTGGAGCTGGCAGAAAGGCCGGAATTAAAGTCCCATCTGGTGATCCAGGAGGAATGTTTAAGAATTTCATAGGGACAGCAAACATACTTGGCATAGATGATCTAGCAAAGCTCGATGCTATGCTCAGGCAGCACGCGGGCGACAGCGAGCGGTTTTTTTCTGAAATTGCTCCCATAATTTCTGAAAGGCGGGCGGGAGTTCCTGCTTATCTTTATGATACGGGTATCGTAAGATATTTTCTTTTTAGTATTGCTTCTGCCGCCCACCGAAAGCAGATTTCTGCGGATTTTCCATGGGCTGATGGACTTGAGGAGGCACTTAGTAGCGTGCCCAAACCGAAAAAGGCGTGACGAATTTCGGGGACACAATACCTATCTCGTCGCAGAATGCTGAGTGCCGGCGCACGGCGCCTCCGGCATCGGTTCTTTCTCGATAAATCGCACCCCCGCCGCCTCGAAGGCCCGGCGCAGGTCCGCGATTAGCTCGGGCCGGACATCGCGTTGCTCTTTCTCGAAGCGCAGGATCGTGCGGTAGCTCAGGCCCGCGGCGCTGGCCGCCTCGTGCAGCGACCATAGCAGCGCCGCGCGCGCCATCCGCGATTGGGCGGGCACAAGCGAGTGACCGTCCAGACCGATTTCCCCTTGATCCGCTGTTTCGCGGTCACAAGAAGTGACCGTGAAGACTTGGTGCCAGCTCCCTAGCGCGGCGGCGGCGCTCGAAACGGGGGTGGAGCGACCGCGCCGGCATCGGGACCATGATCGAGGAAGCGGATGCCCGCCGCTTCGTAGGCGCGGCGGATGGCCCCGATTTTGTCCGGCAGAATGTCCCGCTGGTCATTTTCCAGGCGCAGGATGGTGCGGCGGCTCACGCCCGCAGCCGAGGCGGTTTCGTCAAGCGACCATATCAGCGCCGCCCGCGCCATCCGGCACTGCGCCGGCGAAAGTCCGTCAGCGGGCAAAAAAGCCGCCTTGACAAGTGGCTGCATGGTCACTAGCAGTGACCGCGAAGAAGGAAGCTTCCAGCATGGCTGCCGGGAGGCATAACCTGTCGCGCCGGGCGGTACTAGGCGTGGGTTCGGACGAACGCGCTGGGCAATCGCGATTCCGTCGTTCCACGCGATTCAATCGGCGTCGGCGGCCGAGCTGGCTAGGATGAGGCATGGACATGCGCGAAGCGAAATGGGTGCGCATCATGGCCGATTATTGCGCGGAGCCGCTCTGGGGGCCCGACGGCACGATGCAGTATCTGGACGAATTGCCTGTCAGCCCCGAGTTGCGCGCGCGGCTGGCGGCCTGGGAAAAATGGTTCGATCTCGACAGCCTCGACAATCCGGCCTTCGACAGGGCGGCGTTCAGCGAAGCCGGCTGGCGCTTGCGCGCGACGTCAAGGCGCAGCTGCCGGACTGGACGATTATCTATTTCGATGATGCCGCGGCGGACGGGAACCCGCCGGGAGCGCTGCGCGAGAGCTTCGAATATGAGGTCGGGTCCTAAACTGGCGGGAAGACGCCGCCCTTTTCGGCGAATCGCACTCCCGCCGCCTCAAAGGCGCGGCGGAGGGCGGCGACCAAATCCGGCTGGATGTCGCGGTGATCATTCTCGAAGCGCAGGATCGTGCGGCGGCTGAGGCCGGAGGCAGCGCCCGCCTGCTCCAGCGACCATTGCAAAGCCGCCCGCGCCATCCGCGACTGCCCAGGCGTGAGAACAGGACTTTCCAGAACAACCCCCTTGACTGGATTCCCGTCGGTCCCTAAAAGGGACCGTAAGGAAGGAGCTTCCAGCATGGCTGTCGGGAGGCATAACCTGTCGCGCCGGGCGGTGCTAGGCGTGGTTGCGGGGGCGTGCGCTTCGCATTCCTTCGCCGCCAGGGGACAGTTGCTCGCAACTGTCCCCGTTCCCGCCGCCGCCGCCGCCGCCGAGCGCTGGACCCGCGCTCTCGCCGCCTATCGCAGGGCCGAGGCGCGGCTGGCCGCCTTTCGCCGCGCCGAGGCCCTGCTGCCGCCGGCGGCGCGCGCCTTCCCCGCCTGCGCGCCGCTGGAGGAGCGCTTCAACCTCCTCGAATGCGCCCGTCTCGCCGCGTTGCGCCGCCTGCTCCGCGTCCCGGCGCCGGACCTCACCGCGTTCGGGCTCAAGCTCGAGCTTATGGTCGACGACCGGGCATGGGAGCTGACCGGCGCAAATCTCTTTCTCGACGGCGTCAAGGAGGACGCGCGGAGACTTTGCGGTGAAGGTTGATTATGCCTGCAACGAATGCGGCGGCAACACCGTGACACGCGATGCCTGGGCTGAGTGGAATGCCAAGGAGCAGGATTGGGTCCTCGGCGCCGTCTACGATTACGCTTTCTGTCACGATTGCCAGCAGGAGACGCACCTCGAAGAGGTCGAACTGGCGGAGCAGGCGGGCCCGGGCCCCGCCTGACAGTCCATGCCTCCGCGCGCGCCTATTCCGCGATGGCAAGCGGGACCGCAGCGCGCGGCCGCCGGGCGGCGAGCCGGCCCTCGGCGATCAGGACGAGCCGATCGCGCACCGAACCGAGATCGTAGTAGAAGCCCTGCCAGCCGGCCCGCCGCGCCGTCTCGCTGAGCGGGGGGCGCTCCAGGAAGAGCGCCGCCGTCTGCAGGTCGGCCGACAGATAGTGGATCGAAAATCGCCCGAGCTTTGGCGCCACCAACACCAGGAACAGCGGAAAATAGATGCCCGCGTCCATCCGCTGCTTCTGCGGACCCCAGGCCGCCCCAAGCAGGAGCCTTGGCGGCGTGCTGCCGTCGGCGCTTGTCGACGCCTTCACCTGCCCGAGATAGCCGCAGAAATCGCAGATGATGTCGGCGCATTTGAAATTGGCCCTGAGTGGCACGAGCGTGCGCTGCTGCTTGCAGCGGGGGCAGGCGCAATATTGCACGACGAGCCGTTCCCGAGCGCCCCCAATTCCTGCTTCGCCGTCGCCATCGGCCTCGCTCTCCAAGCCCGATCCTAGAGGGACGCCCGGATCAAAGAGCCGTCGAACAACGCAAGTTTCGGCAGACGATTCCGCGATTATGCGCAGGTCGATTCAGCACGATGCCCGCTGTGCTATGTCCCCACCCGCCTGCCCCAACCCGGCGCGGGGATTCGGGGAGAGCAAGACATGCGCCACACCCTCATCACGGCCACCACCCTGCTGGCGCTCGCCGGCTGCGGCGACCGCGCGGCGCCCGAGGCGAACCGCGCCGACAAGGGCGGCACCGCGCAAGCCCCCATGACCTCCGCCGACGGCCGCAGCGAAGTGCGCGCCGACGCCGATTTCTCCGGGCTCCCGGAGGGCATCCCCGCTTATCCGCGCGTCGCCGGCGCCGGCGCCGTCCAGATCGGCGGCGCTTCGGAGGAAGGCGAGATGCGGGTCATGGCGTTCAGGACCGCCGATCCGCCCGCCACGGTCATCGCCTTCTACGCCGAGGCCGCCACCCGCGCCGGCTTTCGCGAGGCCCAGCGCGCCCGCTCGGGCCCTAGCGAGGTCCTCGGCCTCGAACGCGCCAATGGCGACGTCATGAATGTCACCGCCACCGCGGCGGCGGGCGCCACCAGCGTCCAGCTCATGACCGGCCGCGGCCGGCCGCGCCGCTGACCCGCGATATCTCCTCCGTTTCGGAGACGATTTCCGCCGTTTTCCTTTTTCCTACAGCCTATCGGATGGGATAAATGGCGCGCTCCTTTTTTTTGCAGGAGCGTTTCCGATGCCCGACACATTCGATCCGTCCCGGGGCGCTGCCGCCGCCCGGACCCCGCTTACCGACCGCCTCGATGAAGCCGCGTCGCCGGCCGGAGCCCCGGGCGAGGAGGCTCTCGCCCCTGGGAGACCGCGCCGGCGCCCGAGGACGAGCCCCTTCCCTGGGACCGCGACCCCGCGCCCGAAGACCCCGGCGCGCCCCGCCAGCGCCACGACGCCTTCACCGACGCGCGCAAATCCGTGCTCCTGCGCGCGCTGGTCAAGACCGGCTGCATTCTCGACGCCTGCCGCCTCACCGGCGTCGCGCCGCGCACCCTTTATCGCCATCAGGAGCGCGATCCGGCCTTCGCCGAAAATTGCCGGGTCGCGATCCGGATGAGCGCGACGCCGGTCGAGATCAGCGCCTGGCAGCGCGCGATCGAGGGCGTCGAGCAGGAATTCGCCTGCGGCGGCCAGGTCCATGTCCGGCGGCGCTACGATTCCAGCCTGCTGCGCCTCCTCCTTCAAGGCTCGAACCCGCGCAAATACGGCGCCCGCCCCGGCTTCAAGCGCAAGCATCTGCTGAAGCACGAGCGCAAGCGGATCGAGCGCGAGGTGCGCGCCGAGCATGCGGAGCGGCTCAAGGGACGCCCGATCGACGAGGTGACCCAATCCATCATTCGCAAGGTCGAGGCGATCAAGCGCCACAAGGAGCCGGCGCGGCTGGCCGCCGGCTGGACGAAGAGCGTGGACGGCCATTGGGTGCCGCCCGGCTTTGCCTGGGCCGGCCTGCCGGAGGACGCGCCGCCGCCCGCCGAACCCGGCCCGGCGGCGGACGGCGCCGAAGCGGGCGAAGACACCCCCCGCGATTCCATGTGACTCTCGTGCCGGTCGTGCCACTCGTGCCACTCGCGCGCCGCCCCGCGCGGTTCCTGTTCCGCAGGCGCCGCCATTCATGGTATGGAGCCGAACAGCGCAAGATCGGGGGGCGTCATGGGCATCAAGCCGGAAGATGTTCGCAAGCATCTGGAAGCGAAGCAGGGCCGCGCCGGCGCACCGGCGGCGGCCGCCGCCCGGGCGGCGCCGATGGAAGCGGGCGCGGCGGCGGTCGAGCCCGCCAGGGAAAGCGCGATTCTCGAAAGCATTTCGGCGAGCTATTTCCTGCTTCGCCGCGGCCTCGCCGTGCTTGCTTTCGCCTTCCCGATCCTGTTGTGGCTGGGGGCGGGGCCCGATCATGTCCAGGCCTCGATCAGCGCTTATTATCATTTTCACGCCGGCGGCGCGCCCCAGCCCGGCGCCGGGACGATGCGCGACGTCTTCGTCGGCGTCCTGTGGGCGGTCGGCGCCTTCCTTTTCTTCTACAAGGGCTATTCGTCGCGCGAGGATTGGGCGCTGAACGCCGCCGGGATCGCGGCGTTGCTGATCGCCCTGCTGCCGATGGACTGGCCGCCCAACCCCGCCGCGCAGCCGACGCTGACCGGGATCGTCCATCAAACCGCCGCGGTCCTCTTTTTCCTGTCGATCGCTTTTGTCTGCCTGTTCTGCTCCGGCGATACGCTCGAGCTGGTCACGGATCAGACGCGGCGGCGCCGGTTCAAGGCCGTTTATACCGTGCTCGGCACGCTGATGATCGTGATCCCGCTGACGGTGGTTGCGCTTCACTTCCTGATGCCCGGCCCGGCCGATCGCAGCCCCGTCGTGCTGCTGATCGAGGTCGGCGGTATCTACGTCTTTTCCGCCTTCTGGCTGGTCAAGAGCCGGGAGATCGCCATCATCGAGCGGCCCTGAAAGCAGCGCGGCGGGCGCCGTCCGCGCGGTCAGCGCCGCGCGCTCGGCCGTCTTTGGCGGGCGGGCGGCGGCGCGCGGCGGATATGGATTTTCATCGCCTCGCCTCACCGATCCGGCATGGGTGCCGGGGCGCGCCGATGGTCCGGGCGCGGCTTTCTGTAACGCGCGGCGCTTGCCGTCCGCGCCTCCACCCTCGCCGCCCGCGGCGGTCAGGACCATTCCGGCTGGCCGCCGGGCTCGTAAACATGCCGGTCATAGCCGAATTCGCGATAGGGCAAGTGGGCTGCGATGGGGACCGGGACGACGCCGCGATCGTCGCGGACGAAGATGGCGCGCAGCCTGTCAAGCAAGCTGCGCGGCGGCGGAAAGGTGACCAGGGCGACGGCGTGCCTGGTGCCGACCGCCGTGCCGCCGGGCGGGAGATCGGGCACCAGATCCTCCGCGACCTCGTAGCGCCGGCAGTCGATCCCGGCCGCGCGATAGGCTTGCGCGAAGGCGGCATCGCCGGCGCGCGCCGCCCCGAACGTCGCCGCCTTCACGATCGCCGCCGGCCAGGTCCGGCGAGCGCTCAGGGCGGCAAGATTGGCGAGCGCCCCGCCTTTGCTGTGGCCGGTGCAATAGAGGCGCGGCGCCGCGTCCGTGCCGCGCAGGCGGTCGACCTCGGCGGCGACCCTTCCCCACAGCTCGTCGAGCGAGCGGGCGAAGCCGGGATGGACCTGCCCCGGCAGCGCCGGCCGCGCGCCCGCTGGAGCGTCGGCCCGCATCAGCGCGTGAAGGTCGTTCCCCACATCCCCGATGATGGCCGGCCATTGGATGAATTCGGGGACGACGATCCGCGTGCCGTCCGGGCTGAGGTCGAGCGGTGGCAGCGTGCCCCGAAAGGCGATGACGATGCCTTCGGCGAAGCGCCCGACGAGCGCGAAGTCGATCGGCGGCGCGTCGATCTCGAGCGGCGGCGCCAGCCAGCGCGGCGGCGCGCTGCTGTAGGCCGTAGACCGGGGATGATAGGCGTGGACCGAAGCATAGAGCAGATGGCGGCTGAGGCAGGTCTGGTCGGGCATCGCGCTGTCCCCCACCACGTCTTTCTACGCTCCAGCCGCCGCCATTGCCAGCCAGGCCGCCGCTTGCTCGACTCCGCGCCCCTGGTCGCGCCCCGCTCGGCGCATCAGGCCCGCCGCCCTCAGCGCATCTTCGATGACCGCCTGGACGCCCTGCGCCGGCTCCGGCGGCGACGCGGGGCGCGCCCGCCGGGCGCCGGACGCGGCGGCGCGGCGCTCGGCGACCGCCGGCCCGATCCCGAAAAAGGCCGCGATGCGGTCGGTGGAGCTCAGCCCGACGTCGAGCATATGCGCGCCCGCTTCGCCCGATTCGCCGGCGCCGGTGCCGGGATCGAGCGGGATGCCGTGGGCCATGCCGGTGATCACATATTGCTCGATCAGCGCGCGGCCGCCGGCGCCGGTCCAGGTCCGGCGCGGATAGCCGCCGACCCGGTCCTCGCGGTCCGGCCGCGGCGCGAGGCCGTGGACGTGCGCCCATTGCAGGACGATGGCTTCGCCATTGCCGGGCGCGACGATCGTGTCGGCGCTGCCGTGCCAGACCTGGATGCGCGGCCACGGCCCCCGGTGCGGCGAGGCCCGGCGGACTCGGGCGCCAAGCTCGGCGGCGTCGTCGCGGGCGCGGCCGCCCATGCAGTCGAACGCCTGCGCCGCGCCCGACGCGCAGCCATAAGCGACGCCGGCGATGATCGCGCCGGCGGCGAAGAGCTCGGGATAGCAAGCGAGCATGACGCCGGCCATCGCCCCGCCCGCCGACAGGCCGGTGACGAAGACTTGGCCGGCGTCGATCGCATACGCCTTCTTCATCGCCGCGATCATATTGGCGATCGACGCCGCCTCGCCCATGCCGCGCTGGCTGTCGCCGACCGCGAACCAGTTGAAGCAGAGCATCGGATTATTGGCTCTGCTCTGCTCGGGGAAGAGCAGGATGAAGCCGTGCCTGTCGGCGAGCCGCGACCAGCCCGCGCCCTGGTCGTAGACCGCCGCATCCTGCGTGCAGCCGTGCAACACCACGACGAGAGGCGCGGGCCCCTCGAGCCCGGCCGGCACGTAGACCCGCGCGGTCAGATTCCCGGGATTGTCGCGGATCGGCGGCAGGCCGGCGAGCCGGGCGCCGGCGGCCGCGGCGGGCGCGAAGGCGCTGACGCCCGTGCCGCTTGGGCGGATCCGCATTCCCGGTCGAATCGCTGGCATATGTCGGCCCTCCCCGCTGGCGCGCAGCCCGGGATGGGCGGCACCCCGCATCAACGGGGATCATATGTAATTGTTGCAGCGCAACATAATAAGGGGCGGGCGGGCCAGTCAGTGTTGCGGCAGCCGCCAGGTTACCGTCGAAATCATCCGCACGTCGACGGGTCGGCCCGCCGCGTCGAGCCCGGCCTGGAAGCGGCCGCGGGCCAGGATCACGCGGCAGGTCGTGGCGTCGATATCGCTGTTGCCACTCGTCGCCACAATCGTGCATTCGGTCGCGCGGCCCGCCGCGCTCACCGCCAGCCGCACGATCACCCGGCCCTGCGTCGCGGTGCGCAGCGCGGAGCGCGGATAATCGTCGGATGTGAGCCCGTGAAAGTTGGTGGTGGCGGCAGGCCGCTGCAGCGCCGCCATTGCGGCCTCGTCAATTCCCCATTGGCGCGCGACCTCCGTCATGCACTCGCGGTGCGCGGCGGCGGCGGCGCGCGCGCCGGCCAGCGGAATCCGGGCCCGAAGCACGTCGCCGTCCTTCAGCTGAAGCTCGCCGGCCTCGGCCAGGGCGTCCCTGAAATCGCGGGACAGGCCGGAAATGGCCAGCACCCGGCGGTTGCCCCGGTCTTCGAGCTGGGACGTCGTTTGGAAAGACCTGCCGCCAGGTGCGAGCAGGATGGTGGAGACGCGCCTCGGCAGCGACGTCGAGCCCTGCTGGATCAGGAGGATCTGGGCATTTTCGCCGCCGGGGACGGTGAGGATCGCGGTCGCATAGGACCGGCCCGGACCGGGAAGGCGGATCATGCTGCAATAATGATGGCCCCAATCGACCTGCCAGGCAGGCGGCGGGCGCCGGGCCGGGGCGCCGGCGCGCTGCTGGGCAAGAGCCGCGCCGGCAAGGGCCGGAAGCAGCATCGCGGCGAGAGCGGCCCTTGGCCCGTGCATCCCAGTCTCCGTCGCGGCGGCGCGCGCCCGCGCGTCACGCCCCCCCATCACCGCCCTCGAACCCGGCGGAACGCGGCAGGTTCCATCGGCGTCACGGGGACGCTTGTGCCGCCCGTGTCTTTGCGCGCATCATCGCCGCCGCACCGGCTGGGGAGAAGGCGCCATGTCGCAAGAAAATACCGATCTGATCCGCGCCATTTACGACGCCTTCGCGGCCGGCGACATGGCCGGCGTGCTCGGCCGCATGAGCCCGGACATCGTCTGGAACGAGGCCGAGAATTTTCCTTATGCGGACGGCAATCCCTATGTCGGGCCCGACGCGATCCTTGCCGGCGTGTTCACCCGGATCGGGGCGGAATGGGACATGTTCGCGGCGGTGCCGGAGGAGATTGTCGACGGCGGCGACACCGTCGTCGCGCTCGGCCGCTATCATGGCACCTGCAAGGCGACCGGCAGGACGCTCGATGCCCAGCTCGCCCATGTCTGGCGGGTCGCCGGCGGCAAGGCTGTCCGCTTTCAGCAATATACCGACACGCTCCAGGCCGCCCGGGTCACCGGCGCGGCGGGTTCAATCTAGAACGGCCATGTCAGCCGCACCATGACCCGGTTGCTGACCGCGCCGCGGTCGAGCTCGACCGCTTCGACATGGACGTCGCCCCGCACATCGTCGGCGATGCCGATCTCGGCGATCAGCGGGCGGGTGGCGAAGATCCGCGCCCATCGAGCCATCGGATAATCGCCGCTCTGCCGTCGCCGGCCGCAGACGACGATTTCGTCCGGCCCGCCGGCGCCGCCGGCGCAGGCGGGGTTTCCGGCCGCCGCGTCGGCCGGCCGGTAGCGGGCGAGGTCGAAATCCACGGCCAGCGGCCCCGCCGGCGGCGGCGCGGCGGCCTGGACAAGGATCAGCAACGCCAGCGACATGGCAGCTCCATCGGACCATTACGATCATCGCGGCGCATGCGGGCCAAAGTAAGGCGGGCTTTTGCGCGATGAGACGCGCGCGGACTCATGGAACCTAATCCGCGTCCCGGCTTTATGCTGGGTGGATGCTGGGAGGTCTCCCGGCCTTCCGGAGCGCCCCGGCCAAGCCCG
>Ga0307503_10000027_pt1 | contig 137045 bp, 139 predicted proteins | sample 17_S_MG_FD_194514 | JGI IMG/M metagenome (GOLD analysis project Ga0307503, IMG submission 194514) | Soil microbial communities from Populus trichocarpa stands in riparian zone in the Pacific Northwest, United States - 17_S | ecosystem: Environmental > Terrestrial > Soil > Riparian zone >... | reverse complement strand
CTTCCTTGCGCGTGCCGCGGCGGTTTCACTGAACTATGAGCTGGGGCGCAACAGCCGGGCCTTGGTCGACTACGTGGCCTGAGTCGTGGAACTACTCATCTAGCTTCCGAAGCTGGATGCCCGATCTCGAAGCTTTCGGTCTATCGAGGCGTGTCGAGGGGGAGCCTGGCCGCCCTTCGGGGGAATGTCGCGAAGCGGCGGAAATGCAATCCGGTCATTGCGCGGCCGTAGGCCGCGCTCGAGGTCACCCCACGCGCTTCGCGCGTGGGGTGACAATTCGCCCGAAGGGCGGCCAGGCTCCCCCAGCCCCCAGCGAAAGAGACAGCTAGCTGTAGTTCCCAACCAGGTTGTTCCCAAGTAGCTCGTTGAGGCGAGCAGCTGGCGGGCGATGGCCGAGGGAGCCGTGCTTTCGGTGGTAGTTGTAGCGATCGAGCCAACCGGGCAGTTGGCCGCGTCGCTCTGAAGAGCTGCCGTAGAGGCGCCCGTAGGCCCATTCGCGCAGCATCGTCTGGATGAAGCGCTCTGCCTTGCCGTTGGTCTGGGGCCGGTAGGGACGGGTGCGCAAGTGGCGAATCCCCAGCTCGCGGCAGGTGGCGGCATGGATCACCGAGCGATAGGGAGAGCCGTTGTCGGTCATCACCCGCTCGACCTTCACTCCACGTTCGGCAAACCAAGCCACGGCGCGGCGTAGGAACTCGGATGAGGTCTCCCCGCGCTCGTCGGCCAGCACCTCGACGTAGGCAAGACGGGTGGCGTCATCGACGCAGACGTGGCAGCACTCCCAGCCATAGCCCCGAGGCCCGCTGCGATTTCCGATCACCCGTTTGCCGGCCGCGCCGAAGCGCCCGAGCTTCTTGACGTCGATGTGGATCAGCTCTCCAGGCCGTGAGCGCTCATAGCGATTGGGTGGCTCGGGAGGCTGGAGGCGACTGCGCTTGCCCAGCCCGACGCGCTTCAACCACAGCGAGACCGTCGAAAGCGCCAAGCCAAGGGTCTCGGCGATCTCGGCCGCGGTCATCCGCAGGCGGCGCAGCGCGGTGATTGCCTCGACGGTCGCCTCAGGCGTGCGGTTGGGGGTGCACCTGGGCGCCGAGGAGCGATCGAGCAGGCCTGCCTCTCCCTCGGTGCGCCAGCGGCCCAGCCACTTGCGAGCGCTTCGGTCGCTGATGCCGGCGGCCTCGGCCGCCACCATCAGCGACCAGTTCTCCTCTTCGATGCGTTTGACCAGCAGCCTGCGGCTGTTCGGGCAGGTGCGAGCGTTAGCGTGGATCTTCATCCGGTGTCCTCCTTGTTGGGTGGTGGCTTCGACACCCCCAGCCTTCAAGGAGGGCCCGGATGAACAACGTTGTTAGGAACTACAGCTAGCTGGGCCGCGCCAGGCTGAGGGCGTAGTCACCGGCCGGATCGGTGAACCAGCCGGTCATCTCCAGGCCGGCCTCCGCGTAGACGGCATCCAACCGCTCGCGGGTGAACTTCGAGGAGATCTCGGTTCGCATCTCCTCACCCTCGGCGAAGGTCACCGCCAGGTCGAGCTCGTCGAGGCGAATCGTCTGCTCGGCCAGCGAGCGCAGGCGAATGTCCATGCGGGCCTCGCCGGCGTCGTAGCGGGCGACATGCTCGAACGCGTCGAGGTCGAAGTCGGCGCCCAGCTCACGGTTGAGCACGCGCAGGACGTTCTTGTTGAACTCGGCCGTGACGCCGCTGGAGTCGTCGTAGGCGGCCTCGAGCCTGTCCGGTTCCTTGACCAGGTCGGTTCCCAGCAGCAGGCGGTCCTCGGATCCGAGCAGTGCGGCGAGCCGGGTAAGGAAGTCGCGGCGCGCCTCCGGGTAGAGGTTGCCGATCGTGCCGCCAAGGAAGGCGACGAGACGAGCGTCGTCGCCGCTCGGGATCCGCTCCAGGTGGTGCTCGAAGTCACAGACGAGGCCGTGGACGGTGAGGCCGGGGTACTCCTCGACCAGGCACTCTGCGGTCTCGTGGGTGATCTCCTCAGAGATGTCTACCGGGACGTAGGTGCCGAGGCAATCGGCGTCGCGCATCGCGCTGAGCAGGTGGCGGGTCTTGGCGGCCGAGCCGGAGCCGAGCTCGACCAGGGTGCGGGGGGCGCCGGCCGCGGCGACGATCTCGGCTGCACGCTCGGCGAGGATCTCCCGCTCGGCCCGGGTCGGGTAGTACTCGGGCAGCTCGGTGATCCGCTCGAAGAGCTGCGAGCCGAGCTCGTCGTAGAAGTACTTCGGCGCCAGCTCCTTGAAGTCGGCGGATAGGCCGGCGCGGACGTCGCGAGCCATCGTCGCGGCGGTGTCGGCGTCGAGGTGAACCTCTATCGCGATCATGCGTCCCTCGCGCAGCGGATCCCAGCGAAGATCTGGCGGCGCTGCGGCAGGTCCCAGTTGCGGAAGCTCGGGCGGATGACGCTGGGATCGGTCGCCCAGGAGGCCCCTCTCAAGACCTTGTAGGCGTCGCCGAAGAAGGGCTCGGAATATTCGCGGTAGGGGAAGGCCTCGAAGCCCGGGTAGGCGAGAAAGTCGGAGGACGTCCACTCCCAGGCCTGACCGACCCCCTGTAGTTGCGGGTTGGCCACCTCCCACTCCTGCTCGGTGGGGAGGCGCTTGCCGTCCCAGCAGGCGAATGCGTCGGCCTCCTGCCAGGAGACATGGAGGACGGGATGGGCCGGGTCGACCGGGTCGCGTCTTCCCCGCGTCGTCAGCACCCATCCCCCGTCGCCGGCCTCCCAGTACAGCGGGGGCTCCGCGGCGGTCTCCTCCATGAACTGGATGTACGCAGCGTTGGTGACCGGGGTTCGGTCGATCTCGAAGGGGGCGAGCTCGACCGCGTGGCGGGCGCGCTCGTTGTCGTAGGCGAAGCCGTGGGCCGGCGCGCCGATCTCGTAGACGCCCCCCTCGACGTGCACCATCTCCCCGTCGAGATCTCGGCCTTGCGCCTCATGCGCGAAAAAGCGAGAACTCACAGATCCTGGCGGCTCGTAGCCCTCGACCATCTGCAGTAGCTGCAGCATCGTCTCGTTGTGCTGCTGCTCATGAGCCAGCAGCATCTCGTAGACGAACCCTCCGCGCAGCAGAGGATCCTCGGCTTCGGCGCTGATCTCGACCTCGTCGAGCACCTCAAGCGCGCGTTCGCGAACGTCGGCGAGGTATGAGCGAAGCTCGGCATCGCGCAGGATCGGCAGCTCGCCGCGGGTCTTTCGCGGGTTCTCGATCGCGTCGTAGAAGCGGCCCAGCTCGCCGTGCAGCGGCTCTCGGTCGCCGATCGTCTGCACCAGCCAGAGCTCCTCGAAGTTGGCGATGTGGCCGAGGTCCCATGCCAAGGGACTGAGAAGCGGCGAGAAGACGCAGTTGAGCTGCGCGTCGTCGAGCGGCTCGATCAATTCCAACGTGCGAAGCCGCGCCTCGGCGAGACGTTCCGCGATCGCTTCCTTGGTACTGGGCGTCACCTCGGTGGCGATCCAAAAACCCTAGCGAGGTCATATTGCGGGGGTGTGAAGTTAGAAAAACACCGGTTCGCCTATAGGGTGATCGCCGTGGAGATCGACGGAGCAGGAGCGCTGGTCGCGGGTGGCGCGTCCGGGCTCGGCGAGGCTACGGCTCGTGCCCTGGTCGAGGCCGGCGCGACGGTGACGATCGCCGACCTCAATACCGAGAAGGGCGAGGCGCTTGCGGCTGAGCTCGGCGCGAGCGCGAGCTTCGTCCAGGCCGACGTGACCGACGAGGCGGCCGTCTCCGCCGCTGTCGAGCAGGCAGCGTCTGTCGACGGCGGCCTGCGCGTCTCCGTCTGCTGCGCCGGGATCGGCTGGGCCGAGCGGGTCGCCCACAAAGGCGGGCCGCACAACCTCGAGTTCTTCGCCAACGTGGTCAAGGTCAACCTGATCGGCACTTTCAACGTCTTGCGGTTCGCAGCGGCGGCTATGAGCAAGAACGATCCCGACGACGAGGGCGAGCGCGGCGTCTGCGTCAACACCGCCTCGATCGCCGCCTACGACGGCCAGATCGGTCAGGTCGCCTACTCGGCCTCGAAGGGGGGCATCGTCGGCATGACTCTGCCGGCGGCCCGCGACATGGCATCGCGCGGCGTCCGCGTGGTGACGATCGCCCCCGGCCTCTTCGACACGCCCTTGCTCGCCGCGCTGCCGGAGGAGCACCGGGCAGCCCTCGGCGCGGGGATCCCCTTCCCCTCCCGGCTGGGCCGCCCCGAGGAGTACGCGCGGATGGTCGGCCAGATCGTCGCCAATCCGATGCTGAACGGCGAGACGATCCGCCTCGACGGAGCCCTGCGGATGCCGCCGAAGTAGACGCGCGCTCCGTTTCGGCTGCATAGGCGCCAAAAAGGAGCGCGCTTCAATCGGTTCCCTCGGTCTCGGGGTCTCGCCAGGCACGCTTTCGCCACGGCGGGGTGATCGCGAAGTGGGCCTGGCTGGCGGCGGCAACTGGCTCCAGGGGGATCAGGTGGACCCGGTTGCGAGGGGTTAGGCGTTCGATGTGAGGAATGCCGGCGGCGTTGCCGGCATGACTGCCGCCCGAGACGAGGAGGATGTGGGTCTCGGGGCCCCAGCCGTTGCCGGGGCGAAGACCAACGGCTTCGGCCGCCTCCTTGAGCGGTCCGATCCCCGCGTCGGAGCCCCAGTTGACCACTCCCCGGCCGTGGTTGTAGCCGTTGTGGGAGGAGGCGCGCTCGTCGACGGAGCCGTCGGGCCGGATGCGGATCTGAACCCCCTCCCAGTCGTCATTGTGGAAACCCTCGTCGCCCGCAATAGGGATGCCGCGCAGAGTGGCCGAATCCGCGTAGTAGGTCCAGTACTGGATGTAGAGGTTGCCGGCCCGCGGGCCGGAGCAGTCGGCGCCTTCGGCCTCGGTTTGCGCGACCGTCTCGGGCCGGCAGTCGACGACGTGGACGAAGGCGGAGACGGGCAGGCCGGCGTTAGTGCGTCGAACGTACCCCTGTTCGGCCGCGTCGCCGCAGGCGGTACTCCTGCAGCGACGGAAGTCGACGGGAACAGCTCGCGATCCGCGCTCATAGAGCAGCGATGGCATGTGACGGCGAACAAGCCCGCCGACTTCGCTGCCATACGCGGCAATCAATACGGGTTCGTCGCCACAGCCATCGGCAAGAGCCGCAGTGCAGAGAATCCGTGAGGCAACGGCCTGAGCCAGCGCCGTCCCCGGCACCCGCACACCGGCTGCGACAAGCCCCGCCATCAGGAGCCCGACGACACAAAGGACCCCTACCCACTCCACAGTCCCCTGCCCTCGCTCGCCGCGCCGCATGCATGCTTAAGGCGCACGGAGGCAGTTCTCTCCCCCCAAAGGCGGAGCTTCGCGGTCGAGATTCAGCACCGCCTCGGCGGCGACGGCCTCCGGCGGGACGCCCCTACCCAGGAACTCCCGCGAAGCGGCCTGGGTAGGGGTGTCCCGCCGGAGGCCCCACCCCGCCACCTAAAGTTGCTGGATCTCTGCCGCGATATCCGCCGCCGCCTGCTTGGCGTCGGCGAAGAGCATCGAAGTATTCGGTTCGTAGAAGAGGTCGTTGTCGATGCCGGCGAAGCCGGGACTGAGCGAGCGCTTGATCACGATCACCTGCTGGGCCTGGTCGACTTCGATGATCGGCATGCCCGCGATCGGGCTGTCCGGGTCGTTCTTGGCCGCCGGGTTGGTGACGTCGTTGGCGCCGACGATTACCGCGACGTCGGTGCGCGGCATCTCCGGGTTGATCTCCTCCATCTCCTTCAGCTGCTCGTAGGGCACGTCGGCCTCGGCGAGGAGGACGTTCATGTGCCCGGGCATGCGGCCCGCAACCGGGTGGATCGCGTAGCTGACGGTGACGCCGCGCTTCTCCAGCTCGTCGCCGACCTCCTTGATCGCGTGCTGGGCCTGAGCGACGGCGAGGCCGTAGCCGGGGACGATCACGACCGAGTCGGCGTAGGCGAGCTTGATCGCCGCGTCCTGGGCGCCGATCGAGGTGTGCGGGCGTTCCTCGGTGCTGCCGGCGGCACCGCCCGCGGGCGCGCCGCCGAAGCCGGCGAAGAGGACGTTGGCGACCGAGCGGTTCATCGCCGTCGCCATCTCCATCGTCAGGATCGTTCCCGAGGAGCCGACCAGGGTGCCGGCGACGATCAGGGCGACGTTGTCGAGGGCGAAGCCGGCCGCCGCGGCGGATAGGCCGGTGAAGGCGTTGAGCAGCGAGATCACCACCGGCATGTCGGCGCCGCCGATCGGCAGCACGACGAGGTTGCCGAGCAGTCCCGCGGCGATCAGGATCGCGATGAAGACCGCCTGCGAGGGATCGCCGTTGTTGGTGGCGATGTCGACGCAGGCCACGACGATCCCGATCAGCAGCACGACGTTGATCACCTGCTGCCCGGGCACGGCCATCGGCCGGGTCGGGATCAGATCCTGCAGCTTGGCGAAGGCGATGTTCGAGCCCCAGAAGGAGACGGAGCCGACGACGGCGGCGAAGAGAACGGGAATCAGGGTGTCGAGCGGGATCGTCTCGCCGAGCGAGATCCCGTGGCGGATCTCCGACCAGGCGATCAGCGCCACTGCGCCACCGCCGACGCCGTTGTAGAGCGCCACCATCTGCGGCATCTCGGTCATCTTCACCCGCACCGAGGCGATCACGCCGACGGCGGTGCCGACCCCGAGGCCGAGGGCGATGTAGCCCCAGTTGCCGATGCCGTCGAGCAGCAGCGTGGTGACGACGGCGACCGCCATGCCGGCCGCGGCGACCATGTTGCCCTGCTTGGCCGTGGTCGGGTGGGTGCCGCGCTTGACGCCGATGATGAAGAGGGAGAAGGCGACGATGTAGAGCGCGGTGGCAGCGTCGCCGCCGGGCTTGAGCACGGCCAGCAGGGTCATTTGCCGCCCCCGCCTTTGCCGTCAGCAGCGTCGGCCTTGGGCTTCGGCTTTTTCGAGAACATGCCGAGCATCCGGTCGGTGACCATGAAGCCGCCGACGATGTTGATCGCGCCGAAGGCGATCGCGATCGTGCCGATCACGTACTCGAGCGGGTCGTTGGCATAGCCGACGACGATCAGGCCGCCGAGCATGACGATGCCGTGGATCGCGTTGGTTTGCGACATCAGCGGCGTGTGCAGGGTCGTCGGCACCTTCGAGATCACCTCGAAGCCGACGAAGGCGGCAAGCACGAAGATCGTGATCTCGGTCATCACGCTCATAGCTACTTCGCAGCCCTCTCGTTCTTGACCTCGCCGCCGTGGGTGATGCAGGCGGCGGCGACGATGTCGTCCTCGAAGTCGAGCGTCAACTCGCCCTCCTCGGAGACAAGCAAGCCGAGCAGGTTCTCGAGGTTCTTGGCGTAGAGCTGCGACGCGGGCCTGGGCATCTCGCTGGCGAGGTTGCGCGGCCCGATCACCTTGACCCCGTTCTCAACCACCGTCTGCCCCGCTTCGGTCAGCTCGCAGTTGCCGCCGGTCTCGGCGGCAAGGTCGACGATCACCGAGCCGGGCGCCATGCTGCGCACCGCGTCGGCGGTGATCAGCAGCGGCGCCGGGCGCCCGGGGATCGCGGCGGTGGTGACGATCACGTCCTGCTTGGCGGCATTCTCGCCGAGCGCCTCGCGCACCTGGGCGTTCTCCTCGTCGGTGAGCGGACGGGCGTAGCCACCCTCCCCCTCCGCGTCGGGGATGAAGTCGAGTTCGAGCGGGCGGCCGCCGAGCGAGGCGATCTGCTCCCAGGCGGCGCGGCGGATGTCGAAGCCGGTGACGATCGCGCCGAGTCGCTTGGCGGTGGCGACCGCCTGCAGGCCGGCGACGCCGGCGCCGAGGACCAGCACCTTGGCCGGCGGGACGGTGCCGGCGGCGGTGGTCATCATGCCGAAGAAGCGGCCCGACTCGCGGGCAGCGATCAGGGTCGCGGCGTAGCCCGCGGCGGCGGCCTGCGAAGAGAGCGCGTCCATCGCCTGGGCGCGCGTCGTGCGCGGGATCGCCTCCATCGCGAAGCTGGTGACGCCGGCAGCGGCCAGTGCCTTGTTGGTCTCGGCGGCGGTCCAGGGCGAGAGGTGGCCGATCAGGACCTGGCTGGACTTGAGGCGACCGATCTCGGCGGCGGAAGGGGCGGCGACGCGAAGGACCACGTCGGCGCCCCACGTAACCTCGCCCTCGACGACCTCGGCTCCAGCCTCCGCGTACTGGGAGTCGGGATGGCCGGCGGCCTCACCGGCACCGGACTCGACCAGCACCTGGACCTTCTCGTTCGAGGCGAGGGACTTGGCCACGTCAGGGACGAGCGCGACCCGGCGCTCCCCCTCGGCGGTCTCTTTCGGCACTCCGATCTTCATAGGACGCGGCGGCGGAGACTACGCGATCAGCGCCGCGAGGCGCTGCAAAGTATGGAGCTGCTCGCTCCCGTCGGCGTGGACCGGGGAGACGATCAGACGGTCGATGCCGGCGCCGCGGAAGCGCTCGACCCGCTCCGCGACCTCGGCCTCGGTGCCGACCAGCGAGGTCGCCTCGACCACCTCGTCGGGCACGGCCTCGAAGGCGCCGGCGCGGTCGCCGTCCTGGAAGCGGCGCTGGACCTCGTCGGCGACGTCGCCGAAGCCGAAGCGGTGGGCGAGGTCGACGTAGAAGTTGGTCTTGCGGCTGCCCATGCCGCCGAAGTAGAGGACGAGGCCCGCCTTGACGACGGCCTTGGCGGCGTCGAGATCGCCGTCGATCGCGACCTGCAGCGAGGGCGAGACCTCGAGGTCGGAGCGCTGCCGGCCGCCCTTGGCGAAGCCGGCCTCTAGGTGCTCGCCCCAGGTCTGCTCGAAGGCGTCGACGCTGAAGAAGATCGGGATCCAGCCGTCGGCGATCTCGGCCGCCATCTCGACCGACTTGCGCCCGATTGCGCCGACGAAGACGGGGATCTGGGAGCGCTGGGGGTGGAAGTTGAGCTTCAGCGGCTTGCCCTCTCCGCCAGGCAGGGGCAGCTGGTAGTGCTCGCCCTGGTGGTCGACCTTGTCCTCACGGGCGACGATCTCACGCACGACTTCGATGTACTCGCGGGTGCGACCCCAGGGCTTGGCGTAGGGGACGCCGTACCAGCCTTCGGAGACCTGCGGCCCGGAGGGACCGAAGCCGAAGAGAAAGCGGCCGCCGGAGAGCTTGTCGATCGTCGCGCCGGCCATCGCGGCGGCAGCGGGCGGGCGGGCGGGCACCTGCATGATCGCGGCGCCGAGGTTGATCGTCTTCGTCTGCCCGGCCAGCCAGGCGAGCACGCTGACCACGTCGGAGCCGTAGGACTCCGCCGCCCAGACCGACTCGTAGCCGGCCGCCTCGGCGGCGAGGACCACCTCGAGGGCGTCCTCTCCGGCCGGGCCGATGCCCCAGTAGCCGAGGTTGAGTCCGAGCTTCAGTGCCATCCGGGGCGGACCCTATTGAATTGGGAGTCTGTCCGAAAACCCCCGCGCACGTCTGACGGCGGCGGACACTGCGCGGCGCGGCGTCCTCAGTCGGCCAAATAGCGCTGCTATTCGGCCTCCCTGCGTCCTTGCTCCGCTTGGTCCGGCGCTCGTCAGCCGCACACGCCGGTTTTCGGACAGACTCCACGGCCATGAGCGAAGCGGCGATTGAGCGGGGGCTCTCCAGCGCAACGGCCGCGAAGCGGCTGCGCGAGCTGGGAGCGCCGCCGGAGGACTCCTCGCGCTCTGTCTCCAGCATCGTCGCCGGCAACGTCTTCACCCTGTTCAACGCGATCATCGGCGCCTTCTTCGTCCTCGACCTCGGACTCGGTCTCTACGCGGACTCGCTCTTCGGCCTGATCGCGGTGATCAACTCCTACATCGGGATCCGCCAGGAGCTGAAGGCGAAGCGCACCCTCGACGAGCTGGCGGTGCTGGTCGCCCCCCACGCCAAGGTCGTCCGCGACGGCGCCGTCGTCAACCTGCTTGCCGAGGAGATCGTCCCGGGCGACACGGTGCGGGTCGAGCCCGGCGACCAGCTCGTCGCCGACGGCGAGACGCTGAGCACACGGGGGATGACGCTCGACGAGTCGATGCTGACCGGCGAGGCCGACGGGGTCCGCAAGGGCGCCGGCGACCGCGTCCTCTCCGGCTCCTTCTGCATCAGCGGCTCCGGCTACTACAAGGTCGACGCGGTGCGCGAGCAGAGCTACGCCGGGCGCCTCGCCGGGGAGGCCCGCACCTTCCGCCACCCGCCCTCGCCACTTCAGGAAGAGGTCAACCAGGTGATAATCGCCTGCGTCTACGCGATGGTGCCGCTGGCCGCGGCCCTGATCCTCACCCTGAAGCTGCGCAGCACCGGGATCGAAGAGGCCGCCCAGACGGCGACGGCGGGGCTTGTGACGCTGATCCCCGAGGGCCTGGTGCTGTTGATGAGCGTCACCTTCGCCGTTGCTGCGGTGCGGCTGGCGCGCAAAGACACGCTGGTGCAGCAGATGAGCGCGACCGAGAGCCTCGCCGCGGTCGACACGATCTGCGTCGACAAGACCGGCACGCTGACCGACGGCGAGTTGCGCCTGCTCGGGGTCGAGGTCACCGAGGGATTGGAGCCGGCGGCGGCACACGCGGCGCTGGGGCGCTTCGCGGCGAGCGCAGGCGACCGCAACCGCACCCTGGAAGCGATCGCCGAGCGCTTCCCCGGCGAGGCCGGGCGAGTGGCGGGCGAGGTGCCGTTCTCCTCGGAGTGGAAGTGGAGCGGGCTGCGGATCGGCTCGACCACCTACGTGATGGGGGCCCCGGACGTGCTGAGCGCGGCCGGGGCGCTGGTCCTGTCGCCGGGGCTCGCCCGCGTGCTCGAACGGGAGACCGCGGCGGGGCGGCGCGTCGTCGCCTTCGGCGAATCGAGCGAGCCGCTGCCGGAGAGCCCCGCGGAGGGGGCCGCGCCGCGCCTGGCGCCGGTCGCCCTGGTGGTGCTGGAGGAGACGCTGCGGCCCGACGCGGCGGAAACCGTCGCCACCATGCGCGAGGAGAACGTCGACCTGAAGCTGATCTCGGGCGACGCGCGGGCGACGGTGACCGCGGTGGCGGCGGCGGTCGGGGTGCCGTGGGACGCCGGCACGATCGAGGGCTCGGAACTGCCCGAGGACGCCGAGGGCCTGGCCCAGGCGGCGCAGAAGAACACCGTCTTCTGCCGGATCAAGCCGGAGCAGAAGCGAGACCTGGTCGCGGCGCTGGCAGCCTCAGGGCGCTACGCGGCGATGATCGGCGACGGGGTCAACGACGTGCCGGCGCTGAAGAAGGCGCGGATGGCGGTGGCGATGGGCTCGGGGGCGCAGGTGACCAAGGGCGTGGCCGACGTCGTGCTGCTCAAGGACGAGTTCGCCCGGCTGCCCCAGGCGGTCGGCGAGGGGCGGCGGATCGCCCGCAACATCCACCGGCTCGGCCGTCTTTACATGACCAAGACGGTCTACGCCGCGACACTGATCCTGCTCGTCGCGATCCCTGGCTTCGCCTTCCCCTTTCTCCCTCGCCACCTGACCCTGGCCGCCTTCCTGACGATCGGCATCCCCTCCTTCGTGCTCGCCCTGGCGCCGTCGGACGGGCCGCTCTACCGCGGCCGGCTGCTGCGCGCGCTGGCCGCCTTCGCGGTGCCGGCGGGCGTCGCCACCGCCCTCGGCTCGATCCTCTCCTTCTTCCTCGTCGACACCGTCTTCGGCGGCAGCCTCGAGGCCGGCCGCACCGCCGCGACGACGACCCTGATCGTGCTCGGGCTGAGCTTCGTGCTGCTGCTCGAGCGCGGACCAGGGCGCGAGCACATCGCGATCCAGAGCTACATGCTCGCCCTCGTCGCCGGCCTCGGCGCCCTCTTCGCCCTGATCCTCGCCGCCGCCCCGGTCCGCGACTTCTTCGAAATGGCCCTGCTCAACGCGACCCAGTGGTTCCTGGCGCTGCTCTCGGCAGCCGCGGGCCTAACAATCGCCAGCGTACTTTGGAGGCTGCCCCAAATCGAACGTCTTGAAGAGATGCCTGAAGCCGACTGACCAAGCAGATCAAGGACGCAGGGAGCGTGGCGTGCTCTGCACGCGAGCGACTCTGCACGCGAGCGACCGAGGACGCGGATATGCGCCGGTCAGGCGGCTTCAGGAGGCAATACAAACTGGGTGACGATCAGATTTGCCGCCAGGCGCCGCTCCTGGCCCTCCCTGATCCGCTCGATCTTGACCTCGATCACGACGGTGCTCTTGCCCGCGTGAAGAGGAGCGGCGACGGCGACTATCTCGTCGTCCAGCAGGCCTGCGGAGAAGACGTTGAGCTTCAGCTCGATCGTGGTGAAGTTGTGTCCCTTGGGGATGTTGCGGAAGGTCGCCCAGGCGGCGACGGTGTCGCCGAGCGCGGTCCAGACGCCGCCGTGGACGTAGCCGCCGGGGTGCAGGTGACGCTTGTCGACGACGATGCGGCCGCTGGCGAAGGAGTCCTCGATCTCGATCGGCTCGATGCCGAGGTCACCCGGGAAGCTGCCGCCGATGAAGGCGCGCACGCTCTCGGGGGTGAACGGCGAGCGTTCTTCGCTGGTCGGGGCCTCGCTCATCGCGGCGGGACCCTATCCCAGGGCGCCTGCGGCGACTGCGGTCGCTGCCCCGCTGAGTTCGTAGGCGCCGGGGTCGAGCCGCTCGGTACGGCGCCGGTAGGTGCTCCACACCCAGGGCCAGTTGCTCGGGTCGTTGCCGTTCTCGTCGACGTACCAGTTGGTGCAGCCGCTGTGCCAGACCGTCTTCGCCAAGGCCGCGTGCAACTCACGGTCGAAGTCCTCGGCCGCCTCGCGCCTGATCTCGATCCGGCTCGCCCGCGAGCGCTCCATCTCGCGCAGGGCGGCCAGCACGTGGCCGATGCCGCACTCGAGCGTGTTGACGACCGAGCCGCTGCCACCGTTCGTGTTCGGCCCGTAGAGCAGGAACATGTTTGGGAAGCCCGGCACGCTCAGGCCAAGGTAGGCACGCGCCACCTCGCCCCACTCCTCGGCCAGGGTGCGGCCGCCGACGCCCGCGATCTCCATCGGCGCGACGAAGTCGTGGCTGGCGAAGCCGGTGGCGAGGACGATGGCGTCGGCGGGTCGCTCGGCACCGCTCGCGTCGCGGATTCCGCCCGGCGTGACCGCGTCGATCCGCTCCGCCACCAGTTCCACGTTGGGCTCGGTCAGGGTCGGGTACCACTCGTCGGTCAGCATGATCCGCTTGCAGCCGAACTCATCCGTCGGAGTGACTTTGCGCCGCAACTCAGGGTCGGAGATCGCCGAATCGATCTGGCGGCGGCCGACGGCACGGAGGAGCGGCAGCAGCCAGCGCTTGTGGGTCAGGGCGGCGGCGGCAAACTCCTGAAAGGCGAAGACCGAGGCGCGATCGAGGCGGCGCAGGGCAGGGAAGCGCTTGAAGATGGCCTGGGCTTGCCGGGAGTACTCGAAGTCCATCTTCGGCAGGGTCCAGCCGGGCGAGCGCTGGTAGACGTCGAGTTGGGCTACCTGCGGCTGGATCGCCGGCACGACCTGGATCGCGCTGCAGCCGCTGCCGACCACGGCGACGCGCCTGCCGTCGAGATCGATGTCGTGGCGCCATTCGGCGGTGTGGAATGCAGGGCCCTCGAAGGCGTCCAGCCCGGGAATCGGCGGTGTCTGCGGTACCGAGAGCTGCCCGCAGGCAGTGACCAGCAGGTCGGCCTCGTGCGGGCCGGCGCTGGTCTCGAGCAGCCACTGGCCGCGCTCCTCGTCCCAGCTGGCGCCCTTCACCTCGGTCCCAGTACGGACCCTGTCGAGCACGCCGAAGCGACGCGCGACCCCTTCCACGTAAGCCTGGATCTCGGCCTGCGGCGCGTAGCGGCGTGACCAGCGGTTGGGCGCAAAGGAGTACTCGTAGAGATGGGACGGGATGTCGCAGGCAGCGCCCGGGTAAGTGTTGTGCTGCCAGACGCCGCCGACCCGCTCGCCCTTCTCGAAGACGGCGACGTCCTCGTAGCCCTCGCGCTTCAGCATCACCGCGGCGCCGACGCCGCCGAAGCCACCGCCGACGACCGCAACGGACGGACGGCTGCTCATACCCCGAAGCCCTCCATGCCGAAGTCGCCGAAGGGCTCATCGCGCTCGCGCACAGCCTCTTTGAAGCCCGATTCGGCGGCACGGCGGACGAAGCCGTGGCCCTCCTCGGTGTGGCGGGCGATGCCGTCGAAGAAGGTGCCGAGCAGCTGGGTCTGGTGCAGGCCCTGTGCGTAAAGCGACTGGTTGACCAGCATCTTCATCATCACCAGCTGGTTGATCGGCTGGCGGGCGACCCGCTCCAGCAGCGCCTCGAAGCGCTCGTCCAGCTCGGCGGCCGGCGGCGCCTCGGTCGCCAGCCCCCACTCCTCCGCCTGCGCGCCGGTCAGCGAGTCTCCCGTCAGCAACAGGCGCTTGGCGCGCATCGGGCCGACCCGGGCGGCCCACAGCGCCGTCGTCGGCGAGCCCCAGACGCGCGCCGGCGGGTAGCCGATCTTGGCCTCGGCGGCGATCGTCAGCAGGTCGGAGCAGAGCGCCATGTCGGTGCCGCCGGCGACGCAGTAGCCGTGCACCTTGCAGAGCACCGGCTTCTCGGAGTGGAAGAGGCTCATGAAGCCGCGCACGTTGCGCCACATGAACTGGAAGTCGGTGACCGGATCCCAGTTCGACTCCGGCGCATGGTTGGCGCCAATGACCGCTGGATCGAGCGGCGAACCGGGCGGAGCCTCCACACCCTCCAAGCCGCTCATATCCCCCTCAGCCGAAGCAACAAGGTCGTAGCCACCGCAGAAGCCCGTCCCATTACCGGCCAGCGCAATCACATGAACCTCAGGATCAAGGTTCGCCCGCTCCACACAGGCCGCGATCTCGGCCGGCATGAGCGGCGTAATCCCATTGCCACGCTCCGGCCGATTAAGCGCTATGCGAGCAATCCGACCGTCGGTCTCATAGCTAATCGTCTCCACGGGCGGACCTTAGAGCCTGGCCCGGCAGGGGTGGAGCGTCTTGTCTTTTTCGTCAGTTCGGACCGAGGCGCCAAGCCCTAATCCGTCCCATCGAAAAAGTTAAGCGGAACCCCTACCGGGCCAGGCTCTCAGATGCGCTCGACGATCATCGCCTTGCCCTGACCGCCCGCAACGCACATCGTCTCGATGCCGAACTGGTGGTCGTCGGTCTCGAGGACGTTGAGCAGGGTGCCCATGATCCGGGCGCCGGTCATGCCGAAGGGGTGGCCGAGGGCGATCGCGCCGCCGTGGGTGTTGAGCTTCTCCAGCGGGATGTCGCACTCGTCCATGATCGGGATCACCTGGGCGGCGAAGGCCTCGTTGAGCTCGACCGCGCCGATGTCGTCGATCGTCATCCCGGCCCGGTCCAGCACCTTCTTGATCGCGCCGATCGGGGCCACGCCCATGTACTCGGGCTCGTTGCCCCAGGTGGCGGCGGTGACGATGCGGGCGCGCGGGGTCAGGCCCAGCTCCTTGGCCTTGGTGTCGCTCATGATCAGCACCGCGGCGGCGCCGTCGTTGAGCGGGCATGAGTTGCCGGCGGTGACTCCGCCGCCGCCGAAGGCCTCGGGCAATTCGCTCAGCTTCTCCAGGGTCGAGGAGGCGCGCGGGCCGTCGTCCTTGGCGACCTCGGTGCCGTCGGGCAGGGTCACCGGGACGATCTCGCGGTCGAAGAAGCCGTCTTCCTGTGACCTCACGGCGAGTTCCTGCGAGCGCTGCGCGAACTTGTCCATGTCGGCGCGGCTGACCTCGTAGCGTTCGGCTATGTTGACCGCCGTCTTGCCCATCTCGATGTAGGCGTTGGGCTGGCCGTTGTTGCCCTGCAGGTTCTCGTTCTGGTCGGCGGCGCCGGCTGCCTCGGTGCGCTCGTTGTAGCGGCTCACCCACTCGATCCCGGCGGCGATGTAGGCGTCGCCCTCGCCGGCCTTGATCGCGTTGCCGGCGTGGCGGATCGCGTCGAGGCTGGAGGAGCAGTAGCGGGAGACCGTGACGCCGTTGACCGTCTGCGGCAGCTTCTCCGAGAGCAGCGAGACGATGCGGCCGATGTTGAAGGCCTGCAGGCCCTGGGGCATACCGCAACCGCAAAAGACGTCCTCGACCAGGGCGGGGTCGACGCCAGGGTTGCGCTCGAGCAGCCGGTCGACGACGTAGGCGCCCATCTCATCGGGGCGAAGTTGGGCCAGCGAGCCCTTGAAGGCGCGGCCGATCGGCGTGCGGACGGTGTCGACGATTACTGCCTCGGGCATGCGGTCTCTCCTTCAAGTGGGGTCGGGAAGTGCGGGCCGCAGGGTAGTGGATTAGGCTCCGGGGCCGATGTCGCTGGACGGCCTGCGAGCGTGGATCGGTGAGGTGGAGCGCAAGCTCGGCAAGCGCACGCGCGTCTTCCTCGTCCTCGCCGCGATCTCCGTCGGCGGGGCCGGCGCTGCCATATACCTGGCGGTCGAAGCGCAGGAAGACGCGGTCACCAAGGCGGACGTACAGCAGGTTCGCGACGAACTGGAGGGGCGCCTCGGCACGGGCGGCGGCGAAGCCGACCTGACTCAGCTGGAAGCGGAACTGGGAGCGCTACGGACCGAAGTCGCGAAGCTGAGAGAAGAAGGGAGCCCATCGAAGGGCACCAGCGGCGGCTCGAAGGGAGCAACTGGGGAAGGAGCGCCAAAACACGCCGCAGGCACAGAAAGTCCCAGTTCCCACGGCAGCCAGATCCTTGAATTGCTCGAAAAGGAAAAGGAACAAGCCGGAAAGTAGGGGGCAGCTTGTGTTAATACGCACGAAGATGCGCACGGTCGTCCCCTCACTGCGTTACATTCGCCGCAATTCGATCTCGCGTCCATTCGCGAGCTCTGCCGTCAAGGCAGTGAAAGGAAGGCTCCCATGCCCGAGGGTTACTGCGTCAAGGAGCGGAAGAAGGTCGAGATCCAGGACGCCAAGCAGGTGACGATGAAGAACGGTCGCCCGGCGATCCAGGGCACGTGCCCGGACTGCGGCACCAAAATCTTCAAGATCGGCAAAATGGAGTAGCAGCACGCGACTAGCCTGAACCGGTACCGGCGGCTGCCCGTATGACGTGCAGCCGTGATCTGCATACCCGCCCCAAGATCGGCCTGAGATGGCCCCCGGTGCTTTGACCCGAGAGCGGGACGTCCGCGAGGCCTACACGGCGCATGCGGCGGAGCTGTACGGGTTTGCGGTGCGGTCGCTCGGCGACTCGGGTCTCGCCGAAGAGGCCGTGCAGGAGACGTTCCTGCGCGCCTGGCGGGCGGGGGATCGCTTCGACCCGCAGATCGGCTCGTTGCGGACCTGGCTTTTCGCGATCCTCCGCAACGTGGTGATCGACCTCAGCCGCGCCCGGGCCGCGCGACCGGGCGTCGCCGAGGGTGGCATCGAGCCGTCGGTCGAGCCCTTCGACGAGGCATTGCTCGCCTGGCAGATCGAGGAGGCGATGCGCAGGATCGGCGAGCAGCACCGCCAGATCCTGGTCGAGACCTATTATCGCGGCCGCCCCTATGCCGAGGTTGCCGAGGAGCTCGGCATCCCGGAGGGAACGGTGAAGAGCCGCGTCTACTACGGCCTGCGTGCGCTGCGAGTCGTGCTCGAGGAGATGGGCTATGAAGAGTGAGAGCTGCCGTGAGTGGCGCGAGGCCCTGGGCGCCTACGCGCTCGGCCATCTCCCAGAGGAGGAGCGGGCGAGCCTGGAGGCGCATCTCGACGGCTGCCCCGACTGCCGGGCGGAGGCCGAGTCGCTGCTTGCGATCGCCCAGCGCCTCCCCCACGCCGACCCCGCCCGATTCGGCCCGGCGCCGACCCCACCGCCGGAGCTGGGCCGGCGAATCGCCGCGACGATCGGCGCCGAGCGGCGCTCGAAGCGCCGGCACCGCCGGCTGCGCTTCGGCCTGGGGCTAGGCGGCGCCGCGGCGGTGGCAACGGCGGTCGTGCTTGCGATCTTTGTCCTCTCCAGCAACCAGGCGGGCGGCCCCGAACAGCAGGTCGCCTTCCGTTCGCTGCCGCCGGGAGTGAAGATCGCCGCGACCCTGGAGCCACGGGCATTCGGCACCGAGATCCACATGTACGTCGCCGGCATCCGCTCGGGCACGCTCTGCCGGGTGTACATGCGCGGGCCTGGGCGGACTGGCGCCTCGGCCGGCAGCTTCCGCTATCGCTGGGGCAGCGAGGACTCGGCGGTGCTCAGCGCCGCGCTCGACCTCTCCCGCGCCAAGGCCCTCGTCGTCCACGCCGGCAACCGCACCTTCGTCGCTCCGCTCGGAGCAGGTGCGACAGCCCTGCTCAACCCACCCCAAGAGGAGGAATCAACGTGAAGAAAGCCCTTATCGCGGTAGGCGCGCTGGCGCTGATCGGTGTGCTCGCGCTCGCCGGTTGTGGCAGCAGCAACAGCAGTAGCTCAGGCTCCGGCGGGGCCTACGGCTCGAGCGAAGAATCGACCAGCAAACCCGCCTCCTCGAGTAGCGAAAGCACCGCAATCACAGTCGGCACCGCCTCAGGGGTCGGCAAGGTGCTGGTCGACTCGAAAGGCCTGACGCTCTACTACTTCCAGAAGGATCAGGGCGAAAAATCGGCCTGCTACGGAGCCTGCGAAAAGGGCTGGCCACCGCTCACGACCGAAGGCAAACCGCAGGCCGGCGAAGGAGCCATGGCCTCGAAGCTGGGCACGACCGAACGCAAAGACGGGACCACCCAGGTCACTTATGCCGGATGGCCGCTCTACACGTTCGTCGAGGACAAAAAGCCGGGGGAAGACAACGGCACCGACAGCAAGGCCTTCGGCGCTACGTGGTACCCGTTGCATCCGAACGGCGAAAAGGCGGGCCACTAGTCAGGGGGCAGGAGGGATGGCGGGCAAGCTTCGAGCCCAGCCCCGAAGCCCCATCCCGGCTTGAAGCTCTTTCAAGCTTCGGAACGGGCTTCCGGTGCGAGTTATGCAACCTATGGGCACATAACTCGCACCGGAAGGGATGTGGCGCTCTGTTTGGGCTTTGAAGCTTCTTTGAGCCTGAGCGCCGGTAGCGCTTTCGGAGCTTTCGGTCAATCGGGGCGTGTCGAGGTGGAACCTGGCTCCCCCACCCCAGCGGAATCGGCTACTAAGACCTACGACCGGGTCCCGCCGGCGGGACCAACTCGCGTATCTCGGCGAGCAGCCGGGCCGCAAGCTCGCCCGGATCCTCGCCGGGTTGGGCCTGGCCGCCGGCCGGCTCGAAGAAGCGGGTGCTGATCCGGGGGCGGCGTGGAAAGCGCGTGTAGCCGGTCGTGCCCTCGATCGCTACGCAGACGAGCTTGGCCTCTGGCACCTCGAGCGCGAGGCGGCCGACGCCGCTGCGCGCCCGTAGCACCTTGCCGCGCGAGCGCGTGCCCTCGGGGAAGACGCCGATACAGGCGCCGCGGCGCAGTTCCTCGATCGCCCGCGCCAGGGCATCGGCATCTCCGGCGCCGCGCTCGATCGGAATCTGGCCCATGCCGTTGAGGACCGGAGCCAGGCCGCGGACATTCCAGAGCTCTGCCTTCGCCAGAGCTCTGACCTGGCGGCGCCGGATCGCGGCGACGCCGACCGTGACCGGGTCCCAGTGGCTGTCGTGGTTGCCGACAACCAGCACAGGCCCGCTCTCGGGCAGCACGTCAAGGCCCTGGACCTCCAGCCGGCCCCAGATCGCAGCCGGCCTGCAGACGGCCATCGCGGTCCGGTACATCGGGCTCGGCTCGCGCGCGGGCTCGACGGCCGGCTCCTCGGTCTGCGTTCGGGTGGCGGCCTCCATCGGGAGGCGGACCGTACTCCATCCCAAAGCGCTACCCGCGACAACGGGTCAAAGTGATCAACCTCACGCAGCCGCAGTCGCCCGGGTTCGAAGGTAACCGTCTCGTTTCCCGTCTCGGCCCGCAGCCGAGCGCACTAGCTGTGGCAATCCCAACTATCTAAAGTGACAACCGTGACGCAGAGACCGCTCGAGCTGATCCTGGCTCGCAACCTGATGTCTGCGCTCTCAACTCCGGCCTTCCTGGTCGACGAGGGCGGCGTCCTCGTGTTCTACAACGAGGCCGCCGGGATGCTGCTGGGTAAGCGCTTCGAGGAGCTGGGCGCCGTCGGGCCCGACGAGTGGGGCTCGCTGTTCGGGCCCTTCGACGAGAGTGGCGCGCCGATCCCCTACGACGAGCTTCCGCTCGTCGTGGCGGTGCGCAACGGCCGGCCGGCGCACGCCGACTTCGAGATCGGCTCCGCCGACGGGGCCCGCCACCGGGTCGAGGCCTCGGCCTTCCCGATCCTCACCGCACACGGCTCCCAGGGGGCGATCGCCGTCTTCTGGCCGGCCGCCTCGCGCAACGGGGCGGCGGGCTGAGATGAAGGTCAAGCTCTGGGGCACGCGCGGCTCGATCCCATCCCCGGGGCCGGAGACGATCCGGTACGGCGGCAACACCTCCTGCGTCGGCGTCACCCTCTCCGACGGCTCGCTGCTTGCGCTCGACGCCGGCACCGGCATCCGCAGCCTCGGGCTCGCGCTCGCCACCGAGCCGGCCCGGCTCCACATCCTTCTCACCCATCTCCACCTGGACCACATCCAGGGCCTGGCGTTTTTCGCCCCCGCCTTCCAAGCCCAGACCGAGATCGTGATCTGGGGGCCGGCCTCGCCTGAGGCGTCGCTGCGCGATCGCATCGCCCGCTACATCTCGGCGCCGCTCTCGCCGGTCGAGGTCCGCGAGCTGCCCTGTGACGTCTCCTTCCGCCACTGCCCCGAGGCGGAGTGGGAGATAGGCCCAGCGCGGATCCGCGCTGCCTCGGTAGCGCACCGCGGGCCCACCCTGGGCTACCGAATCGACGACGGCGACTCCTCGCTTGCCTATATACCGGACCACGAGCCGGCCCTGGGCGCCGATCTCGACACGCTCGAGGAGGACTGGATCTCCGGCCTGGTGCTGGCGCGCGACGCGTCGCTGCTGATCCACGACGGCCAATACACAGACGCCGAGTACCCCGACCACATCGGCTGGGGTCACTCGTCCTTGTCCCACGCCATCTCGTTCGCCCGCCGCTCAGGCGCCCGCCGCACGGCGCTTTTCCACCACGATCCGATGCACTCCGACTCCCAGCTCGACGCGATCGGTGACAAGGCCCGGAAGCGCTGGGAGGCGCTGGGAGGCGATCCCGCGGAGATCGAGCTTGCGGTCGAGCAGGTGGAGTACGAGCTGCCGGCGCGGACAGCGGCGACTGCAAGCTGAGTACCAGAATTCAAGGCGATTGGCGACGCCCGCTACGCTGCGATCCGGATGTCGTCGACGCCTGGTATCGATGCCGCGATCGAGAGATCGGAACCGGTCAGGGACGCGCTGGAGACAGCTCGCCGTGCCCACGCCGGACAGCGGCGCCGCGGTAGCGACGGGCTGCCATACATCGAGCATCCGCTCGCGGTCGCCGAGATCCTGGTCGAACATCGCTACGGCGACGAGGTGCTCGCCGCGGCCCTGCTGCACGACGTGCTGGAGAAGAGCGGCGTCGAGGCGAGCGAGATCCGGGAGCGCTTCGGCGATCGGGTTGCGGATCTGGTGGAGGCGCTGACCGAAGATGAGACGATCGAGCTCTACGAGGAGCGGAAGAACGAGCACCGCTGGCGGGTCGCCAAGGCCGGGCCGGACGCGATGGCGATCTTCGCCGCCGACAAACGGACCAACGTGATGACGCTTCGGGAGGCCTACTCGATGATCGAGGAGGGCGTTAGCAGCGAACTGGCCGTCTCGCTCGACCTGAAGATCTACGTCTGGGAGCTGGACCTCGAAATGCTCTTCGACGAGGCCACCGAGATGCCGCTCACTGACGAATTCGCCGACGAGATGGTCGGCCTCTGGGGCGATCGATTCAGGGCCGCTCGTTCTTCTCCAGACTGAGGCGGCAGCGCAGCGGCAGCAGATACCAGAGGGTGACGAAGGTCAATGCCGCCGCGCCACCCGTGATCGCAGTCGCGACACCGCCGAAGAGCAGATCGGTGATCAGCACGATCGCCCCTGTCATCGCCAGCGCGAGGAAGGAGAGCCCGGCGATGGCGAAGCGGTTGGCGAAGAAGACGAGCTCGTGCTTCTGCTGCAGGTGGAAGGTGATCCGGTGGTAGGAGGACGGCGCGATCAGCAACGCGGCGGAGAGCGCGGTACAGAGCAGCGTGGCGAAATAGACCTTCTTCTCGAAAGGCGAGATCTCGTTGAAGTTCTGCTGAAACGGAACCGCGAGGAGAAAGGCGAATAGAACCTGGACCCCGGGCAGGGCGACCCGGAGCTCTTGAAGTAGCTCGCCGAGGTTGCGGTCGAGACGGGTGTCCTCGCTCTCATCTCTTCCTGACGGCCTTTCCGCCACCAACCCACCTTAGGCGACGCGGGCGCCGCACTCGTCGGCTTTGGGCCGGATGCATACGACTCTCGGACCGCTGGCCTTAGGATCGCCTGCGATGGGACGGCTGGCGGTGATACTGGGCAGCAGCGGGTTGGGCCCGGGGGGCAAGGCGATCGCCACCGCAGCCGCCGCGCACGGCGCCGCGATCGTGCAGCGCCACGGAGACGACGTGCACCGGCTTCCTCACGAGATCGACCATGCCGCCAACCTGGGGTCACTTGCTGAGCTGGGTTGCGACCGCGTGCTCGCGATCGGCTCGGTCGGATCGCTGAGCCCCGACCTCCCGGTCGGCAGCCTGGTCTGCCCCGACGACTTCATCGCCTTGCACCTCGGCCTCTCGACCTTCGCTGACGAGCGCGCTCACCGCGTACCGGCATTTGCGTCCACCTTGCGCCAGGAAGTCCTCACCGCCTGGCCGGCCAACGCGGGGGAACTGCGCGACGGGGGCGTCTACTGGCAGGCGATCGGCCCCCGCTTCGAGACGCCCGCCGAGATCCGCCTGATGGCCGCCTACGCCGACGTTGTCGGGATGACGATCGCCTCGGAGTGCATCGTCGCCGGCGAGATGGGGCTCTCCTACGCCGCGGTGTGCCTCGTCGACAACCTCGCCAACGGGATCGGAACCGGCTCCCTGGAGGTCCTCGAGCTCGAGGCGGCCCGCGCCGCCAACGCCCTGCTGCTGCACGACGGGCTGGCGGCGGTGCTGCCGCGGCTCGGCGCCGTAGGACGGTGACCGGCACGGCTGCCGGGTCGCCGCTGGCCATTACCGGCGCAGTCCTCAGTGGCGAGGCCGTGGGGCTGCGCTGCGAGAGCGGCAGGATCGCCGCGCTGGGCCCGGGGGTCGGCCCCCAGCCCGGCGACGAGAGGGTCGACGCCACAGGCAAGCTCCTCGTGCCCCCCCTTATCAACGGACACACCCATGCGGCGATGACGCTATTCCGCGGTTGGGGCGGAGACCTTCCACTGATGCGCTGGCTGCGCGAGGCGATCTGGCCGGTCGAGGCCAAGCTCGAGGCCGAGGACGTCTACTGGGGCACCCGCCTCGCCTGCGCCGAGATGATCCGCACCGGGACCACCCGCTTCTGGGACATGTACTGGCACCCGGCCGCGACGGCGCGGGCGGTGCGCGACGCGGGGCTTCGAGCCACCGTCGGAGGCCCGCTCTTCGACGTCGACGGCAATACGGCGGCGATCCAGGAGACGGCCATGGAGGCGCTCGGGGAACTGGCCGAGTTCGGGCCCGCGGTCGCGCCATCCCTCGCCCCGCACGCGATCTACACGGCCGGCGAAGAGCTGCTGCGCTGGACCGCCGAGCTTGCGGCGGAGCGCGAGCTGCCGATCCAGATCCACCTGTCCGAGACCGAGCGGGAGGTGAGCGAGTGCCTCGAGCGGCACGGGCTGCGCCCGGCTGCCTACCTCGACCGGCTGGGAATGCTTGGCTCGCGCACTGTCCTCGCCCATGGGGTCTGGCTCGACGAGGCCGAGCTGGAGCTGATCGCCGGACGCGGCTGCACAATCGTCGCCAATCCGGTCGCCAACATGAAGCTGGCCGTCGGCGGCGTCCTTCCGTACCCCGCGGCGCGGCGGGCCGGCGTTGCGGTCGGGCTCGGCACCGACGGCGCCGGGTCCAACGACTCGCTCGACCTGCTCTCCGACCTCAAGGTCTTCGCCCTCGCCCAGCGCCACGCCGCGGGAGACCCGACGGTCCTCCCCGCCGAGGAGGCCTGGCGGATAGCGACCGGCGCCGCTGCGCCACGACTTGGCGCCGAGGAGCTCCGGGTCGGAAAACCTGCCGACTTCCTCCTGCTGCGGGCGGGCGCACCCGAGCTCAGCCTGGGCGATCTCCACTCCGACCTCGTGTATGCGGCCAGCGGCTCCGTCGTCGACACGACCGTGGTCGATGGGCGGATACTGATGCGGGGCGGCGAGGTTCCTGGCCTCGACGAGATCGTGGCACGAGCCGCCGAGCGTTCGGGCCTTCTCGGCATCGGCTGAATTCATATACCCCCTGGGGGTATGCTACGGTGCCCGCATGGGGGATGTCCTGAGCACGGTCGCCGAAGGCCTCGAGCAGTCCCTGCTGATGGCCTACGAGGTCTGGTGGGCGCTGGTCCTCGGCTTCGCGATCTCGGCCGTGGTCCAGGCCTGGGTGCCGCGCGAGCGGATCCAGGCGACCCTCGCGGGCGACGGCGCCAAGCCGGTCGCCTGGGCGACAGGGCTGGGCGCCGCCTCCTCATCCTGCTCCTACGCGGCGATCGCGATCGCCAAGAGCCTCTTCCAGAAGGGTGCCTCGGCCGCCTCGGCCCTCGCCTTCCAGTTCGCCTCTACCAACCTGGTCTGGGAGCTGGGGCTGGTGCTCTGGGTGCTGCTCGGCTGGCAGTTCACGCTCGCCGAGTACGTCGGCGGCATCGTGATGATCGTGCTGATGACGGTCCTGCTGCGGGCCTTCGTCTCGCCGCAGCTTGAGGAGCAGGCCCGCGCCCAGGCGCAGGAGGCGGAGGCGGGCCACCAGCACGACCACGGCGGCGGAGGCGATGGCACGCCCCCGCCCTGGCGCAAGCGACTACTTTCGGCAACCAGCTGGACCGAGGTCGCCGACAACTTCCGCGGCGACTGGCAGATGCTCTGGAAGGAGATCTGCGTCGGCTTCCTGCTCGCCGGCTTCATCGGCCTGCTCGGCAACGACTTCTTCAACAGCCTCTTCATCAGCGGCGCGCCCGGCTGGCTGAACGCGATCGAGAACGTGATCGTCGGACCGCTGATCGCGGTGCTCAGCTTCGTCTGCTCGATCGGCAACATCCCCCTCGCCGCGGTGCTCTGGTCGGGCGGGATCAGCTTCGCCGGGGTGATGGCCTTCATCTTCGCCGACCTGATCGTGCTGCCGATCGTCGCGATCTACCGCAAGTACTACGGCTGGCCGTTCACGATCCGGATCGTCGCCCTGATGCTGCTGACGATGATCCTCGCCGCGCTCGCCGTCGACGGCCTCTTCAGCGCCGCCGGCCTGGTGCCGACCGCGCGCCCAAGCCGTGAAGACATCTTCGGCTCAGTAGAGCTCGACTACAAGCTGGTGCTCAACGTCTTGGGGCTCGTCGTGTTCGTGGCGCTGTTCTGGCTCTCGGGACGCGGCGGCCGCCGGTCCAGCGCGACGTGCCCGGCCCACGCCGCCGAGAGCCCGGCCGAGGCGGCAAGCAGCAGCGCTACCCGCGGGCTGTAGGTCTCCGAGAGCCAGCCCGCCAGGGGCCCGCCGATCGGTGTCGAGCCGAGGAAGACGACCGAGTAGAGCGCCATCACGCGGCCGCGCATGTGGGGGGCGACGGAGAGCTGGAGCGACGAGTTGATCGAGGCGGCGAAGGTCACCGCGGCGGCGCCGAGCACGATCAGCGCCGCGACCTCGACGATCAGGCCAGGGGCAACGGCGGCGAACAGGGCGAAGGCGCCGAAGGCGAGCGCAGCCGCCGCGATCAGGCGCGGAGAAGTGCGGCCGCGGGCGCCGGTGATCAGGGCGCCGGCGACCGAGCCGACCGCCATCGCAGAGACGAGCGCGGCGTAGGTGCCGGCACCGCCGCCGAAGCTGAACCTCGCCAGCAGCGGCAGGGTCACCTGGAAGTTGAAGCCGAAGGTGCCGACCAGCGCCATCAGGCCAAGCGGGACGGCGAGCTCTGGGGTGGCGCGCACGTAGCGCAGGCCGGCACGGATCGCCCCTGGCTCGTGCTTGGTCCGCGGCGCCGGGCGCAGCTGCGCCTGATCCATCCCCCACAGCGCCAGGATCATCGCGCCGAAGGTGAGGGCGTTGACCGCGAAGCAGGGCGCCACGCCGAGCCCGGCGATCAGCAGCCCGGCGATCGCCGGACCGACGATCCGCGCCGACTGGACGATCACGCTGTTGAGGCTGACCGCGTTGACGACGCGGTCGGGGCCGACCATCTCGATCGCGAAGCTCTGCCTGGTCGGATTGTCGACCGCGTTGACCGTTCCCATCGCGAAGACGGCGAGGTAGACCATCCATGGCGCGGCGACGCCGGCGTCGGTGACGGCGAACAGGGCGATCGCCGGCAGCGCCATAAGCGCCTGGGTCGCCATCAGCAGCTTGCGCTTCGGGAAGCGGTCGGCAAGCAGACCGCCCCAGGCGCCGAAGAGCAACATCGGTAGGAACTGCAGGGCGGTGGTGAGGCCAACCGCGACGCCGCTGCCGGTGAGGCTGAGCACCAGCCAGACGGCAGCTACCGTCTGCATCCAGTTGCCCGACAGCGAGACCATCTGCCCCGCGAAGTAGCGGCGGTAGTTGGGGACGGAGAGGGAGTCGAAGCTGCGCCGCAGCCCGGCGCTCACCGCTTTTCCTCCAAGATCCCCTCGAGGATCTCCGCCGCGCGGTCCAGGGTGCGCAGATCGTCGGCAGGCAGGTTGCGCATGCGGCGTGCCAGATAGGCGTTCTTGCGCCCGCGCAGTCGCCGCAGGCGTTCGCGGCCGGAAGAATTGACGCTGACCAGGGCGCTACGGCCGTCTGCCGGATCGGGAGCGCGGTCGACGAGGCCCCCCTCGACCAGGACACGCAGGATGCGGGTCGCGGTCGGTCGCTTGATCCGCTCGATATCGGCGAGCTCGCTCGGGGTGAGCGGACCGTGCCGCTCGACGGTGGCCAGCGCCGACACGGCGGTCGGCGTCAACTCCGCGCCCGCGCCCGCGGCCTCCTGGCGCAGGCGCCGCGAGGTGCGCACGATCGCCATCCGCAACCTCGCGGCCGAGTCGGTGAGTGTGGAGTCGACAATCTTTCCGGTCATTAGTTAGCCTTGATAATTAGTTTAGCAAATTAGTTTTAGGCAAGCATCCGATCTGAACGGGCCTAGGATCTGGCCGGTGACGGAGACGGCGATCGCGGGACAGCTGCGCTGGCAGGCCGAAATGTGCGGCAAGATCGGCTCGCCGCTTTACGCCGATCTGCTGGAACGGGCGGCAGAAGACGTCGAGACCGGCGGTCCCGTGGCCACGCCTCTGCGCGGGCACGAGGACGACCCCCAGCTCTCGGTCCTGGGGCTGCGACTGATGGGCGCCGTCAACCGGCTGGTCCTGGCCGGGCGCGAGCCGGCGCTGGCCGACGCCTACGCGAATGGAGATACCGCGCACGCCTGGGAGGCGCTCCGCGATGTCGTCAGCCGCAACGGCGTCGAGTTGCACGAGCTGGTCGACCTGCCCGTGCAGACGAACGAGGTCGGCCGCTGCAACGCGCTCCTCTTCGGATTCATGGCCGCCGCCGACGAGACCGGATTGCCACTGCGACTGCTGGAGGTCGGCGCGAGTGCCGGGCTCAACCTGCGCTGGGACCGGTACAGCTACAAGGCTGGGGATTTCTCCTGGGGACCGGGCGGCTCGTCCGTGCAACTCGAGTTCGAGCTCGAAGGCGAGTCCCCGAGCATCCAGCCTACGGTCGAGATCGCCGCCCGCCACGGCTGCGACGCTGCGCCGATCGATCCCACGACCGAGGAGGGTCGCCTGACGCTCCTCGCCTACATCTGGCCCGATCAGGCGGATCGAATCGCGCGGATGCAGGCTGCGCTGAAGGTCGCGTCGGAACTGCCAGTGGAGGTCGACCGGGAGCCGGCCGCGGCGTGGACGAAGCGGATGCTGTCCGAGCCGGCGCAAAGACAGGCCACCGTCCTCTACCACTCGATCGTCATGCAGTACCTGAGCGACGAGGAACGGGATGCCTTCCACATCAACGTCCAGGCTGCTGGAGAGCGGGCGACGAAGCAGGCGCCGCTGGCCTGGCTCCGCATGGAGCCCGGCGGAGAACGGGCGGACGTCCACCTGACGATCTGGCCCGGCGGCGAGACCCGCCACCTCGCCCGGGTCGGCTACCACGGCAGCCCGGTCGAGCTGCTTTGACGCCGAGTTAAGTACCTGTCACATCACTGCGCCGATTGAGTGACGGCCGCGATGGAGGAGATTTTCGCCACTAGCATCGCCGGCAGGAGGGTGATGGGGATGGGTATCCCCAAGCGACCGACACTCGCTCTGTCCGGTTAACCGCCGGATCCGGTTCGAGTCCGGCGCCCTCCGCAGATGGAATGAAAGCGGGTCGTGTCTGGTGGTAGCCTCCAGTTGGCGAGTGTCAGTCGCTTGGCGGTACCCGCGGGTGGTTCCCGCTTCAACCAGACTCGACCCGCTCCGGCGGGTCTTGTCGTTCTCAGGCTGGCCGATCACCCCATCCCGGCCTGGACAGGCGCTTGAAAGTAGGCCCTGCGGCGACCGCGTCGAATCAGACGCGGATGGGGCCCGAGACGCAATCGCCGACGGTGCGTTACGCGCCCGGGATGGACGCGCGGAGCACGCGGGTCGCCGAACGGCTGAACGCGCCGATGATGGTCGCGGCCGCGTTGACGATCCCGATGGTGGCGATCAGCGAGTCGCACCCCGGCGGGGGGCTGGAGGACGTTGCGCGGGTGCTCAACTGGGTCACCTGGATCGCCTTTGCCATCGAGCTGGTGGTGATGCTGGCGGTGGTGCCAAACCGCCGGGCATGGCTGCGCCACAACCCCCTCGACCTCGTCATCGTCTTCCTCACTCCCCCGGTCCTGCCGGCGGGACTGCAGGGGCTGCGCGCGCTGCGACTGCTTCGCCTCCTGCGCCTCCTGCGCCTGGCGCAGCTCTCGCGCGAGGTCTTCTCGCTGGAGGGGCTGCACTACGCGATGCTTCTCGCCGTTCTAACCGTGGTCGGCGGGGGTGCCCTGTTCGTCGCCTTCGAGAAGCACACCCAGCACCTCACCGACTGGGAAGGGATCTACTGGGCGGTGACGACGATGACCACGCTTGGCTCGAACATCTACCCGACAACGACCGGCGGAGAGGTCGTCTCGGTCACGATTCTGATCGTCGGAATCGGCTTCGTCGCCCTGCTCACCGGCGCCTTCGCCCAGCGCTTCCTAAGCCCCGAAATCGCCGAGATCGAGGAGGAGCTGGAGACAGAGCAAATCTCTGCCGAGCAGATCGCCCTGCGCGAGCTACGCAACGTCCAGGAACAGCTGCAGGCGCTCGAGATAGCGGTCGAGCGGATGGTCGACGAACGCAGCCCTCAGAGCCCATCCCGGTAGGGGTGGAGCGTCTTGTACTTTTTCGCGAGAGCGGTTCGAGCGACAGCAATCCCCGTCCCTCGAAAAAGTTAAGCGGAACCCCTGCCGGGATGGGCTCTGAGCCACCCGCCGCTCAGCCCTCGCCGCCCTGCCGTTCGGCGACCTTCGCCTCCAGATCCTTCATCACGTCGGGGTCGCGCAGGGTCGTCACGTCGCCCAGCTCGCGCCCCTCGGCGATGTCGCGCAGGAGCCGGCGCATGATCTTGCCGGACCGCGTCTTCGGTAGATCGCCGGACCAGATCACCCGCTTCGGCCGGGCCAGCTTGCCGATCCGCTCGGCGACATGGTCGCGCAGCTCGGCAACCATCTCGTCGGTGCCCTCGTGATCGCCCTCGAGCGTGACGAAGGCACAGATCGCCTGGCCGGTGTCGTCGTCTGACTGGCCGATCACCGCCGCCTCGGCAACCTTCGGATGGGAGACGATCGCCGACTCGACTTCGGCCGTTGAGAGGCGGTGGCCGGAGACGTTGACCACGTCGTCGATCCGTCCCAGCACCCAGAGGTAGCCGTCCGAGTCGCGCCGCGCCGCGTCGCCGACAAGATATGTCTCCTTGCCGAAGCGGGAGAAGTAGGTCTCCACGAAGCGCTCGTCCTCGCGGTAGAGCGTGCGCAGCATCCCCGGCCAGGGCCGGCGCAGGACCAGTAGCCCCTCTCCCCCCTCGACCGGATTGCCGTCATCGTCGAAGACGGCTGCATCCACGCCCGGCAGCGGCATCGTCGCCGAGCCGGGCTTGGTCGCGGTTATCCCCGGCAGGGGCGAGATCATGATCTGACCGGTCTCGGTCTGCCACCAGGTGTCGACGATCGGACAGCGTTCGCCGCCGATCACCTTGCGGTACCAGAGCCACGCCTTCGGGTTGATCGGCTCGCCGACGCTGCCCAGCAGCCGCAGCGAGGAGAGGTCGTGGCCGTCGGGGTGCTGCGCCCCCCACTTCATGCAGGCCCGGATCGCGGTCGGCGCCGTGTAGAGGATCGTCACCCCGTAGCTCTCGACGATCTCCCACCAAACGTCCTTGTCGGGGTAGTCGGGCGCGCCCTCGAACATGACGCTGGTGGCGCCGTTGGCGAGGGGCCCGTAGACGATGTAGGAGTGGCCGGTGATCCAGCCGACGTCGGCCGCGCACCAGTAGACGTCCTCCCCAGGCTTGAGATCGAAAACGTAGCGGTGGGTATAGGCGACCCCGGTCATGTAGCCACCGGTGGTGTGGAGGATCCCCTTCGGCTTCGCGGTCGAGCCCGAGGTGTAGAGGATGAAGAGCGGGTCCTCGGCGCCCATCGGCTCCGGCGCGCACTCCGGGTCGGCGGCCGCGCAGGCGTCCTCGAACCAGACATCGCGTCCCTCTCGCATCGCGCACTCGGCGCCGGTGTGGCGGACGACGAAGATCGTCTCGACCGAATCGACATCGCCGATCGCCTCGTCGACCTGCTGCTTGACCGGCGCCGTCTTGCCCTTGCGCCGGGCGCCGTCGACGGTGACCAGCGCCTTTGCGCGGGAGAACTCCATCCGCTCGCGCACCGCCCCGGCCGAGAAGCCGCCGAAGACGACGTTGTGGATCGCCCCGATCCGGGCGCAGGCCAGCATCGCCACGGCGACCTGGGGGATCATCGGCAGGTAGATCCCGACCACGTCGCCCTTGCCGATCCCGCTGTCGCGCAAGGCATTGGCGAAGCGCTGGGTATCGGCGAGCAGGTCAGCGTAGGTGATCTCGCGCTCCTCCCCCTCCTCGCCGCGCCAGCGGTAGGCGACGCGGTCGCCGTTGCCCGCCTCGACGTGGCGGTCGAGACAGTTGGCCGAGGCGTTCAGCTTGCCGTCGGCGAACCACTTGAAGAACGGAGGATCGGACTCGTCGAGGCCCTGGCTCGGCGGCTCGACCCAGTCGAGCAGCTCGGTCGCCTGGCGCAGCCACCAGGCCTCGGGGTCCGCGGCCGCTTCCTCGTAGACCGCCGGGTCGCTCCACAGAGCCCGCTCGCGGAACTCCGTGGGCGGCTCGAACCGCTCCACCTCCAAGAGGGCGCTGAGCTGCTTCTCCAAGTCAGTGTTGGCCTCGCCTGCCATACCGCTCCTTCTCTCGTCGGTACCCTGGGTCGAACCGTAACCGTTCGACCGCGGCTTCGGAAAGCGGCTGACCAATGCTCTTTCGCCAGATCATCCACGAGGACCTCGGCTGCGCCTCCTATCTGGTCGGCGACACGGCTTCCGGCGTCGCCGCGGTGGTCGACCCGCAGTGGGACATCGATCCTTACCTGCACCTCAGCCGCCTGCACGGGGTGCAGATCGAGCATGTACTGGAGACCCACAACCACGCCGACCATGTCTCAGGTCACGGCCGTCTGGCCCGAGCGACCGGGGCGACGATCCACGTCCACGAGCTGGCCGAGGCCGAGTACCCGCACGAGGCCTTCGCCGACAGCTGGACGCTGGCGCTGGGCAAGGGGGCGACGATCGAGGCGATCCACACTCCCGGCCACCGGCCCGAGCACACCTCCTTCCTGCTCCGCGACGCTGCTCGCGGAGACGATCCCTGGGCGGTGCTGACCGGGGACTCGCTCTTCGTCGGCGACGTCGCCCGTCCCGACCTCGCGATCGAGCCGCGCGAGGGCGCCGCTGACATCTTCCGCTCCCTGCACGGGCGGCTGCTGGCGCTGCCCGAGGAGACCGAGGTCTGGCCCGGGCACCTGGGCGGCTCGCTCTGCGGCAGCTCCGGGATCGACCTCAAGACCAGCTCGACGATCGGCTTCGAGCGGCGCCACAACCGGGCGCTCGGCTTCGAGAGCGAGGCCGAGTTCGTCGAGGATGCGATCGCGACGATCGGCACCAAGCCGCCCAACGTTGCCCATATCGTCTCGCTCAACCGCGGGCCGCTGGTCGAATCGATCGGCGCCCCGACCCAGCTGACCCCGCACGGCTTCGAGGCGGCCATCGCCGCCGGCGCGCTGGCGATCGACTCGCGCACCAACGAGCAGTTCGACGAGGCCCACATCCCCGGTTCGATCAGCGCCTCCGCCTACGACACCGGCTTCGCCACCAAGGTCGCCGAGATGGTCCCGGTCGAGGCCGAGCTGCTCGTCGTCGCCGCCTCCGACGGCAACGAGCTGGAGGCAGCCGAGCTGCTCGCCGCGGTCGGCCTCGAGGTTCGCGGCTTCCTCGGCGGCGGCATGACCGCCTGGCGGGCCGAGGACCGGCCGGTGGAGCGGATCGAGGCGATCGACCTGGCGGAGCTGGCGCGCCGGGTCGAGTCCGGCGACGGCCCGCAGGTCCTCGACGTGCGCGGCGACGCCGAGTACGCCGAAGGCCATGTCCCCGGCTCGATCCACATCCCCTTCGCCCAGCTCCGCGGCCGTCTCGACGAGCTGCCACGCGAGCGGCCGATCGCGACGATCTGCAAGGCCGGCAAGCGCAGCGGCCTGGCTGCCTCGATCCTGCAGCGAGAAGGCTTCGAGGGCGTGATCCACGTCAGCCGTGGCAACGCGGCGACCTGGCAGCAGGCCGCTAAGTCCCTATCTCGGTAGGGGTTCCACTTAACTTTTTCGAGAAGCGCCGGATTGCTGGCGCTTCAAGCGAGCGCCCGCGAAAAAGTACAAGACGTTCCACCCCTACCGGGATAGGGACTTAGTAACCCGGTGGGTGGCGCGCGATGAAGCCTTCCGGGGAATCGACCGGTGAGCTGTGCCAGCGGGGGCCGGGGCCGCCGACGGTGTCGAAGGCGAGGCCGGCGATGATCATCCAGGCGTGTTCGGCGTTGGCGTAGACGGTTATCCAGTGGCCCGGGCCCGGGGCGCCCCAGGTCTCGAGACCGGTCGAGTCGAGCGGGCTGGAGAGGAAGCCGCCGCCGTGCAGGGCGAAGCTGACCGCGCCCGAGCAGTCATAGCCTGACGATTCGAAGGAGCCATGACCGCCGCCCCAGATGTAGGGGGTGGTGGCGATCGAGTTGGCGGCTTCGATCGCGCCCGCGATAGCGGCGGGGGCGGCGCTGGGAACGCTGGCCTGGCTTTCCGAGATGTATTCGGCGGCCTCGCCGGGCGTCAGCGGCGCCGGGGCGCCCGTCACCTGCGCCGGGACGCCGGTGGTGCTCTCGATCTGTTCGGAGATCGCCGAGAGGTTGTTGCCCAGGGCTTCTTCGCGCGACTCGAGCGATTCGAGCGCCTGCTGGCGCGCCGCTTGGGCCGACTTCAATTCGGCGAAGCGAGCCGCCGCTTCCTGGCTGGCCGCCGCAGCTTCGCGCTCCTTGACGGCGATCGCGTCACGGGCCTCCTTGATCTGTATCCGCACGCCGGTCATCCGCTTGACCGCCGCGCGCGCCTGGTTGCGCAGGTCCTTGACCCGCGAGGCGACCGAGTCGTCGTATTCCTGCACCTGGTTGAGGTAGTCGGCCCGGGTCGTGACTTCGGACCAGCTGGCAGAGTCGAGGACGACGTTCAGCATGTCGGGGCTGCCGGTCTCATACATGGCCACGAGACGCTCGCGCAGAACCCCGAGCGCGCGATGCAAGCGGGCACGAACCACGGCGAGGCGATGCTTGTCCGCAGCCAGCTTCGCAGTGGCCTGGTCGAGTTCGTTCTGCTTGGCCGAGAGTTCCGACTCGACCGCGGCCTGGTGCTGGCGCAGGGCCGAAACTTCGCCGATCATCGAGTCGATCGCGTGGTTCTGTTCGGCGATCGTCGCCGCCAGCGCACTCTGGCTTTCGCGCACGTGGCTGAGCTTGCCCTGGGTGTCCTGCAGCTTTTCTTCGAGGTCCTTGGCAGGGGCCGAAGCGGCCATGCAGAGGACGGCGAGGAGCAGCGCCGCAGGCAGCAGCAGCCGCCAAGAGTTACCGCGAGAGGAAGCGCGCATCGGCGGCGCACGGTAGCGAAGTGGCCGAAAAAATGTTAGGAGTTGCTAATAACTTGCAACTTTGGTTGCAGAATTCGGCGCCTTGCAGGAGAAATCGCCCCCACCACGATGCTGAGTTCGAGTTTAGTTCCGCTATCCGGAACTAAACTCGAACTCAGCATCGGCCGCTTGGGTGGCTAGGGTGATGCCGCCTTGGTCAACGTGCTGATCCTTGCTGTGGCGTCCGCCGTGTCCCCCGCGATCCTCGCGGTGGTGATCGTGGTCCTGCACCGGCCGCGGCCGCGGCGGCTGCTGGCCGCCTATCTCTTCGGCGGCATGCTGACCAGCATTGCCGTCGGGATGGCGATCGTCAGCTCGCTCAGTGGCCTTGCGGCGTTTTCGGGGTCGAGCCCGGCGGCCGACCCGATCGTCAACTTCACCGTCGGCGGGTTGGCGCTGGTCGTCGCCTACGTTCTGGCGACCGACCGCGACGCCCGCATCGAGGAGCGGCGGCGGGATCGCAAGGCGGCGCGCCCGGCCCGCGATCCCTGGTCGCAGCGCGTGCTCAACCGCGGCACTGCACCTATCGCCTTCGCCGTCGGCGTCGTGCTCAACCTGCCCGGGGCCTTCTACCTGGTCGCGCTCAAGGACATCGCCCAGGGCCAGAGCGACACCGGCCGCCAGTTCCTGGCGATCGTCGTCTTCAACCTGATCATGTTCGTCCTCGCCGAGGTGCCGTTGCTGGGCTACTCGTTCGCGCCCGAGGCGACGCAGGCGAAGGTCGAAGGGTTGAACGAGTGGATGGCGCGCCACGCGCGCCAGATAGTGATCGTCGTGGCGACGACGATCGGCCTCTATCTGATCGCGCGCGGCTTTGCCGGCCTCCTCTAGGCGAGCAGCTTCGCCTTCGCCGTCTCGAACTCCTCGGCAGAGAGAGCGCCCTTTTCCTTCAGCTCGTTGAGCTTGTGCAGTTCGTCCGCGGGCGTGGTGTGCGCCTGTTCGCGGACATAGGAATCGAAATGCTGCTTGGCCTCCGCCTGCGCCTTGATCGTGCGATCGCGCATGCCGCTACCGCGGGCGATCAGGTAGATCAGCGCCGTCAGAAACGGGATGAAGACCAGGAAGAGGACCCAGACGGCCTTCGCCCAGCCGGAGGTCTCGTGGTCGCGGAAGAGGTCGCTGAGGATCGTGATCAGGATCCAGATCCAGATCACGAAGAAGAACACCTCGAATGCAACGAGGAGCGCTTCTCCGATGTCGATGTCGGCAAAAGGCAAGGCGGCGTCCTTTCGGTCGTGGATAACTGTGGCGGCCAAACGCCGCGGTCACATGTTCCGCAGGCTATGCCCTGCACCTGCTGCGTGCATCCGTAATTTTCGCCATCCTCACTGCGGTCGGCCTTGGAAGGCCGGCGGCGGGAGCGACTCAGAGGCGCCGCGCGAACAGCACGGCGGCGACGGCAGTGGCCAGGTTGAGGCTGGAGACGCCGGCGCGCATCGGGATCGCGAGCCGGGCGTCGGCGCGGTCGAGCAGCTCGGCGCTGAGCCCATGTCGCTCGGTGCCGAAGGCGAGGATGGATCGCGACGGGAGAGCATGCAGATCGGTCTCGTCCCCCTCGGGATCGACCGCGACCAGAGGGCGGTCGCTCGCCGGCAGCCCCTCGATCGCCGCCACCGGCAGGGCGAAGTGCAAGCCGGCGGCCCCGCGCAGAGCATCCGGATGCCAGGGGTCGTTGCTGCCGGTCGTGAGGACACCCGCCGCGTCGGCGGCAGCGGCGACGCGCACGCAGGCGCCCATGTTGCCCATCGTGCGCGGGTCCTCCAGCAGGACGATCGGCGAGAGCCGCTCGCCGGCAAGCGCCTTGTCGACGTCGACATCGGGGCGGCGGGCGATCGCGACCACGCCGGTGCGCGGCGCCTGGGGCACCATCCGCGCCAGGACTTCGGTGTCGACCGGAGCGACCCGCGCCGCCAGGGCGCCGGACAGGTCGGGGGCCAGCTCGGCGGCAAGTCGCTCCAGCGCGCCCGGATCCGAGGACACCGCCTCGAGCAGCTCGGCGCCGAAGCGCAGCGCGTGCTTCAGCGCGTGGAAGCCCTCGAGCACCGCCAGGGCGCCGTCGCGGCGCGCGGCTCGGTAGCGCTGCACGAGGACGTCGCTCACCTCCACATCATGACCCGAAATCAGGTCGCAGGAGGCGAGCCGACGGCAGCAGTGTGGTCGTCGTCGTCGGAAAGCGAGTCGACGAAAGAGGTCAGGTAACGGCCGATTTCCTTGCCCTCCGGCGGGGGCCACTGTGGCCGCTCGCCGAGGCTGGACATTTCGCCGTGGCCACCCGTCGGGCGGCCGTAGACGTAACGCGCCTCCCAGCCCGTCCAGAGCACCCCGCGCAGGATCGAAGGGCTGCGGATCGACCTCCGCACCGACCTCGGCGGCGATCGCCTCGGCTACCGCGTCGGCCCCGATGTCCTCGCCCGGCGCAAAGCTGAGGTGGCCGTTCTCGAACTTGACCGGATGAGCCCCGGAGATGACCTCGATGCCCCGCTCCTCCATCAGGCCGGCCATCTGATCTCCAGCGCGGACCCCGAACAGCTCAAGTGGCCCGTCCTCGGGAGTGACGACGGTGAGGCGGGACGCTTGACCGAATACGCGTCAGGCCGCAGCGTTTCGTGCCGTGCCAAGCGCGGCGATCACTTCGCGATCGCCGACCTGGGAGAAATCCCGGTACCACTGGCTGACCCCGTAGAGCTGCGGCGGCGCGACCAGGCAGACGATCTCGTCGGCCTCCCCGTGCAACCGAGCCAGCGAATCGGGCGGGCAAACCGGCACCGCGAGGACCAGACGCCGCGGGCGGCAGCGGCGAATCGCGCGCAGTGCGGCCGTGTCGGTAACCCCGGTCGCGACCCCGTCGTCGACGACGATCGCCGTGCGGCGGTCGAGCGGCATTGCGGCTCGGTCGCCGCGGTAGGCGGCCACCCGGCGACGCAACTCAGCGGTCTCGCGAGCGACGATCGTCTCGAGCGTGCCGTTGTCGATCCCCAGCACCGCCAGCGCCTCCGGATCGAAGACCCGGGTGCCGTCCTCGGCGATCGCGCCGATCCCGTACTCGGGGTTGTGGGGTGCGCCGAGCTTGCGCACCGAGAGAATCTCCAGTGGAGCTCTCAGGGCCGTCGCTATCTCTTCGGCTACAGGCACGCCGCCGCGCGGCAGGCCGACGACGACGGGTTCCTCGTCCGCCAGCGGCAACAACCGCCGGGCGAGCTGCCGCCCAGCATCGCGGCGATCGGCAAAGCAGGGCGCTGACGCCATGCCTATGGCGTCAGGAGACTCCAATCGGTCGCGAATCGCCATCGGTCGATTCTCGGCGCTTTGCCGGCACGATTCATCGGGGTAATACCCACGACTGTGTTCGGCTTTACCCCGATGCCAGGTGCCATGAACGCCCATAGATTTGCCGGATGGCGCCGCCGCCGCGAGGGAGGATGTGGTTCGCGGCTTCGAGCAGCTTCTCCCTCGACCAGATCGAGGAGACCTATGACCTCTTCGGCAACAGCGCGAAAGCGTGGTCAAGGTCGGGCTGGCACCATAGGACGAACGAGATTCACCTGTTAATCGCCGCCGTTTTCTTTGAGTACGCTCGAGGCGAAGGACTTCGTTTTGGCTCCGGCGGCCAGGCCGAGGGCACTGAGGCCGAAGAGGTCCTCGGTGGAGCGGAGCAGCGAGTAGGGGTTGTAGGGGGCTGCGTCGGTAGAGCCGGGGGTCAGGAATGGCGAGACGAGGAGGGCGCCGGCGCGCAGTGGATCGGTCGGTGGCGTCGCTCCCGGGTCCGTGCTCGGGGGGTTCGCCGCGGCGAAGTTGACGATCAGCAGGCCGTCGGCCTTGTAGGCCGGCGAGGCGAGGATCTTCGGGACCCAGCTGGCGAGGAAGGCGTCGGCGCTTGCCGGCCCTTCGGTTGCCCCAGGTGCGCACTGGCCTGTCGCGCCGGAATCGCATGGCGTCGGGGCGATGAACGAGTAGCTCGGCGTCTTCTCCGTTTTGCGCAGATCCGCCGTCAACTGATCGATCGGTAGGTCGTCGGCAGAGCAGTCGCCGAGGTCGAGCAGCGAGTGGAAGTAGACGAAGGGGTTCTGCCCGGCCACGTATCCGCCGGGCGTCACCGTTTCCGATTCTCCGCTGCCCGGGTGGACGCAGTTCGCCGGGGCACCGGTCTCGTCGACCATCCCGTCGACGTAGGCGTGCCAGGTGAGCCGACTGCTGCTCAACTGGTCGGCGAGGGTCAGGGTTTCGACCGAGTAGACACAGCCGGCGCCGTGCACCACCCCGTTCGAATCCGTTTTGGTCGTGGACGGGAACTCGGCGTAGGTCGAACAGCCGGCGCTGGTGGTCGCATTCGGAGGCTGACCGCTGAGGGTCGCAATCTGGTTTGGGAGCCCTGCTTCGCCGAGCAGGGTGTAGTTGCTGAGCAACTCGCCCTTGGGGCGCAGAGTCGCCGAGAGGTATGGCATCTGCGACTGGGCCCCGAGGGACTGTTCGTACCCGGGACTGGCTAGCGAGATCACGAAGACGTGGTTGACCGGGCCAACTTCGGCCGGTGTCGCGACCGGCTCCTTCAGCGCCGGTTGGCTCACCGGGCCGCTCGCCGCCGGCGCAGGCGCCGGAGAAGCGAGCGGCCCGCCGGCATGCGACGCAGCCCCGCCCTGGGACCTGGACGGTTGGACCGCGGCAAACGATGAATCCGCGGCCGGCGCTGTCGCGACCGGAGTGTTGTCGGAGGCGAGGCTGCGGCGGATCAGTGCCGCCAGGGCGCCGCTGCTGCCGGCGCCGGTCATCGCGCTGGCGACGATCGCCGAGGTCGCGACCACCGAGGAGGCAACCAGGAGCCCGAAGCGCTTGCCCGTGAGCGAGGACGCGGCGTCGATCGCCGCCCTGATCGCCGCCTTCACGACGGCGCCTTCGTCTCGAACATCTCGAGCAGGCGTTCGGCCGCCAGTAGCTCGGCGTCGACGCGCTGCAGCTCGGCCGCCTTGCGGGTCAGCACGTCCATTCGCACGTGGTCGCGTATCGCCATCTCGTAGAAGGCGCCGCCTAGGTCGGCCTGCATGACAGTGAACTTCTCCAGCAGCCGGTCGCGCTGGGCGATCAGGTCCTCGCTCATGGCTGGCCCTTTCCGCTGGGTGCCGACGGAGCCGATCCGGGGTCGCCGCCAACGGTAATCACGTCGGGCAGGTTCTGCTGGGCTTCGATATAGCTTTTGCCCGTCTGTTCGGGGTTGGTTTCGACCAGCTTCGTGTCTTCTTCGACCTTCTTCTGCGACGGCTTGTAGCCGGTCACCTGGTGGACCGTCCCGTTGCTGGTATGCGCGACGACCTTGCCACCGCCCTTGCTCGACTTGGCCTCATTCTTCGCACCGGCCTTCTTGGCGGCGTTCGCGGCAGTGGTACCGGCGGGCGTGCTCGCGACTGCCGCGTCCTGGCGCCGCAGCGCTTCCAGCAGCGCCTCGTTTTCTCCACCGCCGGAGCCACCGCGACCGACGACAACCCCGATCGCGACCGCGATCGGCAGCAGCGCGAAGAAGCCGACAGCCGCGGCCTTGCTGTTCGACGCCGCTTTGGCGGGCGGGCGCGCCGCCGGGCGCCGGGCGCGCTGGCTCATCGTGGCGAAGTAGCGCGAGGCCGGGTTGGCTCCGTTCCCACGCCGCGCCGCGCAGTTGACGCAGTAGCGCTGCTGGGGGTCGAGCGGCGCGGCGCACTCCTCGCACAGCTCGTAGTGGCTGGGTCCAGTCATCGCGTCTGGCCCCTCTTTCGGCCTGTTTGCCTGTGCTTTCGCTTGAGCTCGCGCTTCTCCAGGATCCGTTTGGATTCGGCCTGCTTGCGGGCAGCGGTTTCCTGCGTCGTCGCGCAGCCCCCCGGCGCACCGGCTAGGAGCAGGACGCAGACGGCGATCAGGCCGGCGCGGGACATGGGTCGTCTAGCCGAACGCACCGCTCACGTACTCCTTGGTCCGCTGCTCGCGGGGCGAGTTGAACAGGGCGGTCGCGCTGCTGTACTCGACCAGCTCGCCCAGGTACATGAAGGCGACGTGATCGGCGATCCGGTAGGCCTGCTGGAGGTTGTGGGTGACGATCACCACGGCGACGTCGTCGCGCAGCTTCACGATCAGGTCCTCGATCACCTGGGTCGACTGCGGGTCGAGCGCCGAGCAGGGCTCGTCGAGCAGCAGCACCTCCGGTTCGGCCGCCAGCGCCCGGGCGATGCAGAGCCGCTGCTGCTGGCCGCCGGAGAGCTTCAGGGCAGGATGGTCGAGGTTGTCCTTGACCTCCTCGAAGAGGCCGGCCCAGTCGAGGGCGCTGTGGACTTTGGGCTCGAGCGACTTCTTGCGCTGGCGCCTGGACCCCTGCTCGCGCAGGACGTAGGCGATGTTGTCGAAGACGCTCATCGGGAACGGGTTGGGCTGTTGGAAGACCATCGTTACCCGCCGGCGCAGCGAGGTCGGCTCGATCGCGGTGATGTCGACGTCGTCGAGCAGGATGCGACCGCTCAGGGTCGCCGTCCGGGTCAACTCGGTGAGCCGGTTGAGCGAGCGCAGCAGCGTCGTCTTGCCGCACCCGGACGGCCCGATCATCGCCAGCACCTCGCCCTGGCGAACCGGCAGCGAGACCGACTTGACCGCCTCGCGGTTCGAGTAGGAGACCGAGATGTCGTCGATCTCCATGCGGCGAATTGAGAACTGCGGAGCGCCGATCGAGCGCCGCGCCGCGGTGAAGCCCCCCGGGGTCGCGACACCATCGCGACTGGGCACCCCGACGGGAGCCGTCACCTGGTTGGCAGCCGGTGCGTCCTCGAGCGGCAAACGCCGGATCGGCGGCGGCACCAGGGGGGTGTCTGACTTAACCCACGACATATCGTGGTCAAGATCAGACACGTCGGGGGTTACGAACTCCATGTCCCTACCTTTCTTGCGCGGCGGTGGACGACGTCGACGGCCGCGTTGAGGGCCAGCACCATCAGCAGCAGGACGAAGGCCGCCGCGTAGGCCTTGTGTGGCTGGTTGAGGTTGCCGGTCGGGGACGCCTCGTAGACGAAGTTGGTCAGCGTCGTCCCAGCCCCGCGCAGGTAGTTGAGCGGGAAGGCGCTGCCGACCGGAGCGAAGTTCTGGGTCGCGCCGAGCAGGACGACGATGATCGCGGTGTCGCCGATGATCCGGCCGAGGCCCAGCATCGCCCCCGTCGCCACCTGCGGGCGGGCGGCCGGGAGGAGGATCCGCCGCGTCGTCGCGATCTTCGTCTTGCCGACCGCGAAGGAGGCCTCGCGGACGTGCTGGGGGATCGCGTTCAGTCCCTCGCGGGTGCTGGCGACGACCAGCGGCAGGGCGACCAGGGAGAGCATCGCCGAGGCGGCGAAGAAGGAGCGGCCGAAGACGACGCCTTCGGAAGTGCGACTGAGGAAGCCGAGCGCCGTGCTGGAGAAGATCACCGTGCCGAAGAGGGCGAGGACGATCGAGGGGATGCCGGCGATCGCCTCGATCGTCGATTCGGCGATCCGGGCAAGGGCCGCCGGGCGGCCGTACTCGACCAGCCAGACCGCGACGCCGACGCCGACCGGCAGCGCGATCGAGATCCCCATCGCGCCGACGATCAGGGTGCCGATGAACGCATCGGAGAACCCGCCGGACTGGCTTTCGCTGAACCCGGCGGTGGCCGGCGTGACCAGCATCGACGGCTTCAGGTAGGTGAGCCCCTTGACCAGCAGGTAGACGACGATCGCCACCGCGATCGCGCAGAAGAGCAGCCCCAGCGCCCAGCAGATCGCCAGGCCGATGCGGTCCGAGAGCCGCCAGGCGGCACTGCCCTCGACCGCGCCCTTGCCCGGCCGCGGCGGAGTCGGCCCGGGAGGCGGGACGGTCGGCGGAGTCGAGACCGAGGACTCCATCAGGCGGTCGCTCCGTATTTGCGCATCGCCCGCCGCGCCACCCAGCCGGTCAGCGAGAAGAACGCGGCCGAGAAGAGCAGCACCGCGGCGATCGCGAAGAGGGTCGCGTTGGCCGGCGGCGAGCCAAGCGAGTCGATGTTCTTGACGATCGTCGGCGCCAGCGGCCGCGACGGCTCGTAGATGAAGATCAGGCCGTCGGCCGGGTTGGGGGCAAAGGCGACCGAGCCGGAGACCATCGCCAGCATCACCGCCTCGCCGATCGCCCGCGCCACCGCCAGCACCGTGCCGGCGACGATCGCCGGTCGGGCCGTGCGAACGGCGATCTTCCAGGTCGTGCGCCAGCGGTTGACCCCGAGAGCCAGCGAGCCCTCCAGCCATCCCGGCCGCACCGAGCGCAGGCCATCGGAGAAGATCGAGACCATCAGCGGCGCGATCATCACGGTGAGGATCAGCACCGCGGCCAGCAGGCTGTAGCCGCTCAGCGAGATCACGCCGGCGACCGAGGACTTCTGCGACTCGGTCACCAGGTGGTTGCCGATGAACGGGACGATCACCAGCACGCCGAGCAGGCCATAGATCACCGAGGGGACGCTGGCCAGGAAACGGACCACCGGCTGCAGGACGTTGCGCATCCACTCCGGCGCGAACTCGACGATGAAGACGGAGACGAAGAGCGCCGAGAAAAGGGCGATCGTCACCGCCCCGCCGGCGATCAGGAGCGTGCTCCAGATCAGCTGCCAGGCGTGGAAAGTGTAGACGTATTCGGCGCCGCTGAGGCCGGAGAGGTAGATCTGGTTGAGCTGTTCTTCGACGCTGCCGCCTGCCCCGAACCAGGCCAGGCCGTTGTGGGAGAAGGAGGGCCAGGCGTGGACGAAGACGGTGACGATCATCGCCAGCAGCAGCCCGACGACGGCGCAGACCAGCGCGCCGAGCATCCGCCCGGCGCGCTGGTCCGACCACTTGGGGCCGTACTCGGGGAGGTACTCCTCCTCCATCTAGTGCTTCTTGGCCTTCTTGTTGAAGGCGGGGACACCGCCGGCCTTGGAGATCGCTTCCCCGGCCAGGGGGCTGCGGCGCGCCCAGTCGATGAACTTCCCCAGCGCCGGCGGGCTCGAGCTGCCGTCCCCCGGCAGCACCAGGAAGATGTAGCGCGAGAGCGGGTACTTGAGCGGATCGACGCTGATCTTCGACGGGGTGCATTTGACGCCGTTGACCTTGAGCGCCTTCTGACCTTTGCCCTGCCAGGCGAGGCCGTCGTAGCCGATCGCGTTGGGGTCCTGCTTGACCGCGTTGACGACGAGGCCGTCGGCGGTGAGCGCGTTGACGTTCGACGACGGCAGCTCGTTGCCCAGCACCGCCTGGAGGAAGAAGTTGTACGTCCCTCCGTTGGTGTCGCGGCCGACCGGGTCGATCGTCGTGTCGAGACCCGAGCCCGGGACCTGGCTCCAATTCGTCAGCAGCCCCCGGTAGATGTCGTGGGTCTGCTGGATGCTGATGTTGCCGAGCTTGTTCTTCGGGTTGACGTCGATGCAGAGCCCGTCGAGGTAGAACTTGATGTAGGTCGTCCCGGCGTCGCTGGGCAGCGGGGTGCGAGCCTGGCCGGCGAACTGGCTGGTGCCGTTCTGGACATCCTTTACTCCGGCGTTGCCCCCGTTCGCCGTGTAGACGAAGTGGACTTTGTGGTTGACCTTCTTCGTGTAGGTGCTGAAGAGCGCCTGCAACACGGGCTGCGCTGCAACCGAGCCCGATCCGATCAGAGTCACGGCGCCGGCAGTAGCCGGTACGGCAAGCGCAACCAGGGCGATCGCCGATATGGCAATGGTCTTGATCCTCATCTCGACTTTGCTTCCTTTCCTGCCGGGTACAAGAGTTTCTTGATTGGCTAACTCGACATCACCCTACCAGCTTCTATACTTTATTGACCTCTTTACTAAGAAAGGCCACCCCGGCGGCCCTGAATACGGAGGTTCCATGCTCAAAAGAAGACTGTCCACGCTTCGTGCCACGACCGTGGTCGCGCTGGCCGCCGTGCTTGCCACGGCGATCGCCGTGACGCCCTCGCTGGCCGGGTCGCCCTTCCTCACCAACAAAAAGGCCGCCCACCTCTACGTCTCGAACAAGAACGCGACGACGCTCTACCTGAAGAAGAAAGCCGCCGGAAACACATTTGTGAAGAAGGCCGAGGCGCCGCTGTCGCCGGTGGTCGGGATCGCAGCCGGGACGGCCGTCTTCGGCCCGAGCACGGCCACGGTGCCCGGGTACATCCCAACCGCATTCACCTCGTTCGGGACGCCGGGGACCGGCTCCGCGGTCGTCACTTTCTCTGGCAACGCGACGTGCACTGCGGAAAAACCGACGGCCGACATCGCCTGCCCGATCCAGATCCTGATCGACGGGCAATCCACCGGCAAAGTCAACTTCGCCCCCGCCACGGCGAGCTCGCCGGCGCCGGTCCCACTGGTGCACACGGTGATGCAGACGACGGTGCTGCAGAAGGGCGGGCACACCGTCGCGGTCCAGTACGCGGGCGCGAAAAACGTGACCTTCACGCTGAAAGGCTGGAACCTGGCGGTCCAGGCCTACCCGCAGCGCCCGGAAGCGACCAAGTAGAGCCGGGGCTGTGCCCGACCGCGCCGTGGGATCGGCGGCGCGGTCGGGTCTCGAGGAAGCTCAGTGACCGCGGAGCTGAAAGCGGCCGGGGCGCGGAAGCGGCTCGCCGAGAATCAGGCGGGCCCGGTAGTAGAGGGCTTCGAACGTCTGCGTGTCGAGCTCGTCCACGCTGCCCCGCTCTCGCCCGGGCTGGGTGCCGCTGCCTTCGGCCAACCCCCCTCCCGGGGGTCCCTGGCGAAGGACGCCATTCAGCCTGCCGCGTGAGACGAACGTCGTCTTGGAAGGCGGGTCGTTCATCGCATCTCCTTTCTCGTTTTTATTGACCATTTAACTCAACAATAGCACCAGCGCCAAACGCCGCCGCCGCAGGCGCATAATCATTCGCAGCGGCGAATTGGGGCGGGGCGCCACCCGGCAAAGCGCACCCCGCCCCTCGCCTCCTCAGACGGCTGCAGATACCTCTGCGTCGCCGCCGTCCCGGGAGCCGTGGGGAGTCGAGGCCCCTTGGCCTTGGGACGGCGGGACATCACCGCTGAAGCTCTTGGTCTGGCCCGGCCGCAGGTAGACGATCTGGCCCTCGCGCAGCTCGAGCTTCTGCAGCTCGGCGCGGGTCAGCTGCGCCCAGACCTCGGTGCCGTCGCCGAGCACGAACTCGACCCGGATCTCGAAGCCGAGAGCGACGATGCGCTGCACCATCGCCTCCTCGGCGCCGTCGTCGCGGTCGAGCGCGACGGCCATGTCGTGCGGGCGGACGAAGTGCTCGCCGAGACGGTTGACCTCGCCGACGAAGCTCATCACGAATTCGGTCGCCGGCTGCTCGTAGAGCTCGTCGGCCGTGCCCGACTGTTCGACCCGGCCCTCGTTCATCACGACCAGCTGGCCAGCGACGTCCATCGCCTCCTCCTGGTCGTGGGTGACGAAGATCGTCGTCACGTGCATCTCGTCGTGGAGGCGGCGCAGCCAGGTGCGCAGGTCCTTGCGGACCTTGGCGTCGAGCGCGCCGAATGGCTCGTCGAGCAGCAGCACCTGCGGCTCGACCGCCAGCGCCCGCGCCAGCGCCATCCGCTGGCGCTGCCCGCCGGAGAGCTGGGACGGATAGCGCTCGGCGAGCCCGTCGAGCTGAACCAGCTGCAGCAGCTCGTGGACACGGGCGGAGATCTTCGCCTTCTCCATCTTGCGGATCTTCAGCCCGAAGGCGACGTTCTCGAAGACGGTCATGTGCTTGAAGGCGGCGTAGTGCTGGAAGACGAAGCCGACTTCGCGCTTCTGGGTCGGCTTCTTCGAGACGTCCTCGTCGTCGATCAGGACACGGCCGCCGTCGAGCGTCTCGAGCCCGGCGATCGCCCGCAGCAGGGTCGACTTGCCGCTGCCGCTCGGGCCCAGCAGGGCGGTCAGCGAGCCGTTCGGAACCTCTATCGATACGTCGTTGAGGGCCTGAAAGTCACCGAAGCGCTTGCTTGCTCCCTCGACTGTGATTCCCATCAGGCGTCCTCCTTTCTCTTTAGGACGTTCATTGCCAGGAGGGTGGTGAGGGCGAGCAGGGCGAGAACGACGGATGCCCCGTAGGCGCCCGGCAGGTTGAAGTTCTGGAACTGCTTTTCGACGAAGAGGGGCAGCGTCTGCGTCTTGCCGGAGATCGAGCCGGAGACGATCGTCACCGCGCCGAACTCGCCCAGCACGCGGGCAGTGGTGAGGACGACGCCGTAGGCGACACCCCAGCGGATCGCCGGCAGGGTGATGCGCCAGAAGGTCTGCCAGGCGTTGGCACCGAGAGTCGAAGCCGCCTGCTCCTGCTCGGTGCCGATCTCCTGCAGCACCGGCACCGTCTCGCGCACGACGAATGGAAGGGAGACGAAGATGCTGGCGAGCACCATCCCCGGAACCGAGAAGAGGATTTCGATCCCGGCTTCCGCTAGCGCCGGCCCAAACCAACCATGGGCGCCGTAGAGGAGGAACAGCGAAAGGCCGATCACGATCGGAGAGATCGCGAACGGCAGGTTGATCACTGCATCGATGATCGCGCTGCCGCGGCGCCGGTGGCGAACCAGCAGCAGTGCGCAGCCGACGCCGAATATCGTGTTGAGCGGCACGGCGATCGCGACCATCAGCAGGGTCAGCTTCAGCGCGTGCAGGCCGTCGGAGGAGGTGATCGCTTCGATCGGCGGCGCCAACCCGTGCTCGAAAGTCTTGTAGAAGATCATTACCAGCGGTGCCAGCAGAAGCAGGGTGAGGTAGCCGAGCCCCAGCGTCCGCAGCCCCCAGCGACTATGCCTGTTGCTACTCGCGCCCATCGTCATCCCCCTCGCCGTGACTCTCGCCGCTCCTGGGAGCACCGAGGTCGAGCGACATCCCGGTCAATCCGCGGTCGACGATGCTGCGTTCATGGCGACCGCTCCAGCGCTGGATCAGGGTGATCAGGGCAAGCAGCAGCATTGAGGCGGCGAGCAGGACAACCGACACGGCAGCCGCCCCCACTTCGTTGCCGGACTCGATCTGCTGGCGAATGAAGACCGAGGCGACCAGCGTCTGTGGCAGGCCGCCGGCGAAGAGCAGGACCGAGCCGAACTCGCCCAGCGCCCGGGCAAAGGCGAGGGCAACTCCGGCTGCCAGGCCCGGGAGCAGGTTGGGGAAGATGATGCGCCGGAAGACGGTGAAGCCGCTGGCGCCTAGCGAGGCGGCGGCCTCCTCCATCTCACGGTCCATCTCGATCAGCAGCGGCTGCACCGCCCGCACAACGAAGGGAAGGGTGACGAAGAGCAGCGCGACCACGACGGCCGCGCGGGTGAAGGCGATGTCAATCCCGACTGGGCTGTCGTTGCCGTAGAGCGTCAGCAGGGTGAGGCTGGCGACGATTGTCGGCAGCGCGAAGGGCAGGTCGATCACGGCGTTGACAACCGACTTGCCGGGGAACTCGTCGCGGACGAGGAGCCAGGCGATGATCGTGCCGAAGATCGCGTTGATCATGACCACGATCAGCGAGGCAACCACGGTCAACTCGAGCGAGGAAACCGCAAGCGGCGAGGTGACCTGCTCCCAGAAGGTGCTCAGGCCACCCTTGAATGCCTGGCTGGTCAGCGCAGCCAGCGGCAGCAGGACGATCACGCTCAGATAGAGCACGACCGCCCCCCGGCCGAGGCCGGCACCGACCCCGGGCAGGCGGAAGCCCGCCCGGGGTGCAGAGGCTGTCGCCGAGTGCGCCTCCATCGATCAGCCGGAGGTCGAGACTCCGAGTTCGCTCTCGATCTTCGCCACCGAACCGGTTTCGGAGTCGAAGAATTCTTCGTTGACCTTGCCCCAGCCGCCGAACTGGCCGATCTTGAACAGGTCCTTCGGGGTCGGGAACTGCTTCGGGTCTACCAGCTTCGGGTTGACCGGGCGGTATCCATTTTCGGCCCAGATTTCCTGGCCTTCGTCAGACCAGAGGAACTTGAGGAATTCTTCCGCCGCCGGCTCCGAGGCGCTTTCGGTGACAGCGATCGGGGTTTCGATCTGGATCGTCGAGGAAGGGACGACGTATTCGACGTCTTCGCCTTCTTTTTTGGCCTTGATCGCCTCGTTCTCGTAGCTGAGCAGCACGTCACCCTCGCCCTGGGTGAAGGTGACGAGCGCATCGCTGCCGCTGCCCGGCTGCGCCTTGGTCTTTTCGAGCACGGTCTTGACCGCTTCCAGGGCCTGTTCGGGGGACTTGCCCTCGTTGATCGCGGTGCCGTAGACCGCCATCAGGTTCCAGCGGGCCGAGCCGGAACTGAACGGGTTGGGGGTGACGATGCCGACGTCCTTGGCCTGCAGGTCGTCGAAGGAGTGGATCCCCTTCGGGTTGCCCTTGCGGACGACGAGGACGACGACGGAGTCGGTGGCGATGCCCCCGTAGGGCTGCTTTTCCCAGCCTTTGCTGACGAGTTCCCCTTCTTCGACCAGGCGTTCCATGTCGCCGGCCTGGGAGAAGTGGACGACCGATGCCGGCTGTCCGGCGACGACGGCGCGGCTCTGGTCGCCGGAGGCGCCGAACGAGTTGCTGAAGCTGACCCCTTCACCCGCCGAGGTCTTCTCGAATGCCGGCTCCAGGGATTCCTGGTAGACCGATTCGGGGGTGGAGTAGCCGACCACGTCGAGCTTGCCTCCCCCGGAGGAGCTCGAGCTTGAGCTGCTGCCACATCCAGCGACGACAACTGCGATCAGCGCGACGAAGAGAGCGGCCGCGGGGGCCGCTGTCACGCCTCGCCGCCGGGTTACCTTGCGAGCGTTCCGCATAGAACGGTTCCTTCCTATGTTGACTGACTTACTTTTCTGACTGACTTAGTTCTGAAAGTGAGCCCGGCACGGTAGCACAATGTCGATCAGAAAAGTCGTAAAGGGAGCCTGCCCTGGCCAAACGTTGAACGAGAGCCCGGTTTCCGGACAGCGCGCCTACCGCAACGCCTCACAAGAACCACGGGCGGCATGCCAGGCGCAAGGACTATTTGGCGCGTGCAGCTGCGAAGACACGAGCGTCGTCGCTCGGGCTGGGGCGCAGGATCAGCACCTCTGCCGGCGCCTTGCGCAGCAGCCAGACCATGTCCTCTCCCGAGAGCCCGGTGCCGCCGGTCGAGGTGGCGGGGACGACGACGCGGTCGAACCGCTCGTGCTCGAGCAGTCGGCGAAGGGCATGCCGGTAGCTGCGACCGCGCTCAATGCGGGCGTCGACCGGCACGCCCTGGCCGGTCGCCCGCTGTTCGATCGCCTCCAGGATCGACATCGCTCCTGCTGCCTCATTGGGAATCGCGCAGTCGAGCGGGAGCTGCTTGGGGACGGTGGCCAGGTAGGCCGGCATCAGTGTCGCCTCCTCCGCTCGCGCCAGGCGCAGCGCCGCGTCGACGGCGCGGCAGGAGATCTCCGTGCCGGCGAAGGGCAGGAGGATCTGGTGCACCTCCCGGGGCCGCTCGGAGCGCTTGCCATGCCGGCGCGAGCTGGCGATCAGGTAGCCGCCGAAGAAGCCGAGCAGGAGGGCGAAGCCGACCAGGAAGTGCTCGATCACCCACCCTCCTCCCTACTGCCACGGTGGGCGACGATCCGCACGTCGACCCCGGCCGGGGTGGCGTTCATCAGCCGCTGCGGCAGCGGTTCGCGAAGGCGGGCGAAGCCACGCCGGGGCAGCGACTCGCCGACCATCAGGTAGGTGCTGCCGCGCTCCCGCACGACTCGCGCCGCGGCGGCGACGAGGTCGTCGTGCTCCTCGATCAGCAGGGTCGCCCCCAGCACCGAGGCGAGCTGGCGCAGCGCTGTCACCTGCCGCTCGACCTCGCCCTCGACCGGCTTGCCGGGGGTCTTGACCCAGAGCAGGTCGAGGTCGGTCCCCAGCCGCTGCGCCGAGCGCCAGGCGCGGCGCACGAGGCGCTGCGAGCTGGGCGTCGGGCGAACCAGGGCGAGCAGACGCTCGCCGACCGCCTTCGGCACCTCGGAGACGACACGCTCCTCGCGCGTCCCCAGCGGCTCCGCCACGTGCAGGGTCAGTCGCTTGGCCTCGACGTCCTCGGCCACCTGGCGCAGGCTGACCTCGCGCAGCGCCGCCAGGTTCTCGATCCGGAAAAAGTTGTTCAGGGCGGCGTCGATGTTCTCGCCCGGGTAGATCTTGCCGGCGCGCAGGCGTGCCACCAGGGCCTCCGGGGTGAGGTCGATCAGCACCACCTCGTCGGCGGTGCCGAGCACCGAGTCGGGGACGGTCTCGCGCACCCTCACCCCGGTCAGCTCGGCGACCTGGTCGTTGAGCGACTCCAGGTGCTGGACGTTGACGGTGGAGTAGACGTCGATTCCCGCGTCCAGCGCCTCGGCGATGTCCTCGTAGCGCTTCTCATGCACGAGGCCAGGCGCATTGGAGTGGGCCAGCTCGTCGATCAGAGCCAAGTCGGGTGCGCGGGCGAGCAGCGCCGCCAAGTCCATCTCCTCGACCTCGACCTCGCGGTAGGAGACGCCGCGGCGCGGCACTGCCTCGAGACCGATCGCCTGGTCGCTCGTCTCCTGGCGCTTGTGCGGCTCCAGGTAGCCGATCGCCACGTCGCGGCCGGCGGTGAGTTCGGCGCGTCCCTCCTGCAGCATCCGGTAGGTCTTCCCCACGCCGGCCGCCATGCCGAGGAAGATCTTGTAGTGGCCGCGGGACATGCGGCGCCTCCGCTCAAGCTCCCATGAGGTTGTGGACGACCAGGTCGATCAGCTTGATCCCGACGAAGGGGGCGACGATGCCGCCGAGGCCGTAGATCAGCATGTTGCGGCGCAACAGCGCGGTGGCGCCGATCGGCCGGTAGCGGACGCCGCGCAGGGAGAGCGGGATCAGCAGCGGGATGATCAGCGCGTTGAAGATCACCGCAGACAGGATCGCCGATTGCGGGGTTCCCAGCGACATCACATTGAGCGCGTCGAGCGGCCCTTGCTGTCCGCCGATCGCATAGGTGGCCGCGAACATCGCCGGCAGGATCGCAAAGTACTTGGCGATGTCGTTGGCGATGGAGAAGGTGGTCAGGGCGCCTCGGGTTATCAGCAGCTGCTTGCCGACCTCGACGATCTCGATCAGCTTCGTGGGGTTGGAGTCGAGGTCGACCATGTTGCCCGCCTCGCGCGCCGCCTGGGTGCCGGTGTTCATCGCCACGCCGACGTCGGCCTGGGCCAGGGCCGGGGCGTCGTTGGTGCCGTCGCCGGTCATCGCGATCAGGCGCCCGTCGGACTGCTGCTCGCGGATCAGCTCCAGCTTGCGCTCCGGCGTCGCTTCGGCGAGGAAGTCGTCGACGCCGGCCTCCTCGGCGATCTTCGCCGCGGTCAGCCGGTTGTCGCCGGTGACCATGATCGTGCGGATTCCCATCGCCCGCAGCTGGTCGAAGCGGGCCCGCATCCCCTCCTTGACCACGTCCTTGAGATAGATCACACCGAGGACCCGCTCGTCGCGCGCCACCGCCAGCGGCGTGCCGCCCTCGCGGGCGATCCGGTCCAGCTCCCCCCTCAGCTTGCCAGGAGTGCGCCCGCCCTCCTGGCCGATCCACGCCTCGATCGCATCGCCCGCGCCCTTGCGCAGGCGGGTGCCGTTGAAGTCGACACCGCTCATCCGGGTCTGGGCCGTGAACGGGACGAAGGTCGGCTCGTGGCCGGAAAAGGTGTGCTCGCGAATGCCGTAGCTCTTGGCAAGCACGACGATCGAGCGCCCCTCGGGTGTCTCGTCGGAGAGCGAGGACATCTGCGCTGCCTCGGCCAGCTCCTCGATCGCGACGCCCGGCATCGGCATGAATTCGACCGCCTCCCGATTGCCGAGAGTGATCGTCCCGGTCTTGTCGAGCAGCAGCACGTCGCAGTCGCCGGAGGCCTCGACCGCGCGCCCCGAGAGAGCCAGGACATTGCGGCGCACGAGCCGGTCCATACCGGCGATCCCGATCGCCGAGAGCAGCGCCCCGATCGTGGTCGGGATCAGAGCCACGAGCAACGCGATCAGGGTCACCTCGGAGAGTTCGGTCCCGGCGAAGAGCCCGAACGGACGCAGCGAGACGACGACGAAGACGAAGACGAGCGTGAGCGCTGCGAGCAGAATCCCGAGCGCGATCTCGTTCGGAGTCTTGCGCCGCTCCGCGCCCTCGACCAGGGCGATCATGCGGTCGAGGAACGACTTGCCGGGTTCCTGGGTGATCTCGACCACGATCCGGTCGGAGAGCACCCTGGTGCCGCCGGTGACGGCGCTGCGATCGCCGCCCGCCTCGCGGATCACCGGCGCCGACTCGCCGGTGATCGCCGACTCGTCGACCGAGGCGATGCCCTCGATCACCGTGCCGTCGCCCGGAATTGGCTCGCCGGCCTCGACCACGACCACGTCGCCGCGAACCAGCTCGGAGGCCGGCTTCGCGCCGCCGCCGCGCAGCCGCGCCGTCGTCTCGGTCTGCATCGCGCGCAGGCTCGCCGCCTGGGCGCGCCCGCGGCCCTCGGCGAGCGCCTCCGCGAGGTTGGCGAAGACGACCGTGAGCCAGAGCCAGACGGCGACGCTGAAGCTGAACCAGGCGGGCTCGTGACCGCCGCCGAGGGGCCCGCCGCCGAAGACTTGAATCAGCCAGGCGACCGTGGTGATCGCGGCGCCGATCTCGACCACGAACATCACCGGGTTGCGCGCCTGCACGCGCGGGTCGAGCTTGCGCAACGACTCGAGCAGAGCCGGGCGCAGGATCTCGGGGTCGAAGAGTGAGCGAGCCTGGGCCTCGGCGGTCATCTCAGCGGCGCCTCTTCATCGAGTGCGAGGTTGAGCTGCAGGACGTTGACTCCGGGCTCGCCGAAGACGCCGAGGAAGCGGCTACTGGTGTGACCAGAGATCAGTTCTTCGACCTTGGAAAGCGACAGCTTGCGGACGGCGGCGATCCGGCGTGCCTGGATCAGCGCATTGGCTTCGGAGATTTCCGGGTCGACGCCGGAGCCCGACATCGTGATCGCGTCGACTGGCACGTCTTGCTTGGTGAGCGATTTGTCGTAGGGCTTGTTCAGCTTGACGTAAGCGGCGAGGTTTTCACGCACCGCTTCGCGCTCTTCGACGCTGTTCGGCCCGGAGTTGCTGAAGTAGGTGGCATCGGCGGCGTAGCCGGACTGCGAGGGCCGCGACTGGAAGTAGCGGGGATCCCCCTTGAAGTCCTGGCCGATCAGGCTCGAGCCGACCAGCTTGCCGTTCACCGTCAGCTTCGAGCCGTCCGCCTTGCCCAGGAAGACGACCTGGGCGATGCCGGTCATCGCCAGCGGGTAGGCGAGGCCGAAGACGAGCGTGAAGGCGATCACGGCGAGAATCGAGGTGAGTACCGTGCGGCGCATCTCAGAAGAGCCTCGTGGTCAGGCTCTGCACGACCGGGCCGAGTAGGAGAGCGGGGAAGAAGGTCAGGGCGCCGACCAGGACGACGACCCCGACCAACAGGATGACGAAGGTCGGAGTGTCGGTCCGCATCGTCCCCGGGCCGGCCGGAGAGACCTTCTTGCCGGCGAGCGAGCCCGCAACCGCGAGCACGAGGACGATCGGTATGAAGCGGGCCAGCGTCATCGTCGCTCCGCCGAGGAGATCGGCAAAGGAGATCCCGAAAGCCCCGACGTTGCCCGGGGCGTGGGGCTGGACGAATCCGGTGTAGCCGGCAAAGGCCGAGCCGTTGTTGTTGGCCTGGGAGAGGTAGGAGTAGAGGGTCTCCGAGAAGCCCTGGGGGCCGGCCTGGTAGATCGACCTCGTGCCGGCCCGGGTCGCGATCGCCAGGCCGGCCGTGACCAGCACCACCAGGGGAGTGACGAGGATGCCGAGCGAGACCAGCTTGATCTCCCTCGCCTGGATCTTCTTGCCCAGGTACTCTGGGGTGCGGCCGACCATCAGCCCGCCGATGAAGACCGCCAGCAGGACGTAGAGCAGCATCGTGTAGAGGCCGGTGCCGACCCCGCCGAAGACGACCTCGCTGGTGCCGAGCCCTGACATCGGCACGGCGCCGCCCAGCCCGGTGTATGAGTCGAGGGCGGAGTTGACCGAGCCGTTGGAGGTGACGGTCGTCGTCGTTCCCCACAGCGCCGACTCGACGATCCCGTTGCGCTGCTCCTTCCCTTCCATGTTGCCGCCGGTAGAGCCGGCGATCGCCTTGGTCGGGGTTCCGGCGGCGTGCTCGGCGGGGGTGCCGTGCTGCTCGGCGGGGATGATCACGACCACGAAGGCCAGATAGATCGCCAGCATCGCGGCGAAGATCGCCCAGCCCTCGCGCTGGCGCCCGACCATCTTCCCGTAGGTGTAGGTAAGGGCCGCCGGGACGAGGATGATCGAGAGCAGCTCGACGAAGTTGGTGAGCGCGTTCGGGTTCTCGAACGGCATCGCCGAGTTGACGTTGAAGAAGCCGCCGCCATTGGTGCCCAGCTGCTTGATCGCGACCTGCGAAGCGACCGGGCCGAAGGCAAGCGCCTGCTGGGCACCCTCGAGGGTCCTCCCGCCGACGGCGCCGCCGAGGGTCTGCACGACGCCCTGGGAGACGAGAACCAACCCGACGACGATCGAGAGCGGCAACAGGACGTAGAAGAGGGACCGGGTCAGGTCCTGCCAGAAGTTGCCGAGCCCGGTGCCGCTGCGCCCGGCGACGCCGCGGACCAGCGCCAGCAGCGCGCAGACTCCGACCGCGGGAGTAACGAAGTTCTGGACGGTGAGCCCGGCCATCTGAGCGAAGTAGGTGAGCGTCGCTTCGCCGCCGTAATACTGCCAGTTGGTGTTGGAGACGAACGAAGAGGCGGTGTTGAAGCTGACGTCCCAGGGTCCGGAATGGAAGCCTTCCGGGTTGAACGGCTGGATCCCCTGGGTGCGCAGGATCAGGTAAAGGGAAATCCAGGAGAAGACCGAGAAGAGGACCAGGCTCTTCGCGTAGTCCTTCCAGTCCTGCTCGGCGGTGAGATCGACCCGCAGTACCCGATAGGTGAGCCGCTCGACCGGCAGGAGGACCGGGCTGAGAAAGACCCGCCTGCCGGTGTAGACGCGCGCCATATAGGCGCCGAGCGGGGGCGTCAGCGCGATCGCGACGCCGACGAAGACAGCGATCTGCAGCCAGCCTTGGGCCATCAGAGTTTCTCCCCACGCAGCAGTGCGTAGAGCAGGTAGGCGACGACCAGCACAGACGCGGCCAGGCCGAAGACGTCGACGCCGCTCAGCGTGGCCAGCACGGCCCCGCTCATATCCGGTCGATCAGGTCGATCGCCCAGTAGACGAGGGCGAAGAGGACTACCGATAGCGCGATCGCGAATACGTCGGCGAACGGACCGCCACCGCCGGGAAAGATGTCAGCGAACGAGACCACATGACGATCATGGACTCGGCCTCGTCAAGGGTGTGTGTGCAATCGGGACAACCGGATAAAGATCCCGTGAAGGCCGTCGCTACGGTGGCGTGGCTCGATCTTCCGCCATGGCGGGTGTGCGTTCCGCTTCGAGGCGCCGCGCAACTGCCCGGAGAGTAGAGCGCACGTATTCCTCCTCGTAGCGAACCTGCTCATGGGTGAAGCGGAGCGGCGTGAACCCCGCCGCGAGATGAGCCTGATCTCGAACCTGGTCGCGGGCTTGCTGGGAGGGAGTGCGGTGATAGCGCAGCCCGTCTGTCTCGACCACGAGCCGTAGGTCCGGCCAAAAGAAGTCGACCCGAAAGCCGTTTAGGCGCTGGCGTGTGAGCGGAAGCGGCAGACCGACCTGCGAGACGAGAAGCAGGAAGCGTCGCTCTAGGTCTGAGTCTGTGAGGCGAAAGGTGCGTCGATCCAGAAGCTCTCGCAACCGGGCAACTCCGGGTCGTCCGGCGTATGCGTCGAGGGCCGCGCGCAAGGCGCTCGGGTCGATCAGGTCGACCCTGTCGGCCTCGTTGATAGCGCGCTCCAGCTGCGCACGGTCGAGGCTGCACGCGAGGTCGATCAAGGTGAGGGCCACATTCATCACCGGGATGCCCCAATGGCTGGTGACGTCGGAAGGGCTCAGCTTTTCCCGGCGATGAATGCGCACACCTGGACAGCGACGCCCCGAGGTGACAGGAACTGCGACCTCAATCGGGACTGACCGCTCATGGAAGATCCCCCAAAGCGCGGCAGCGGTCTTGTGGCTCAAGACAGCACCTGGACCGCAGGCGAGGACCGCCGCCATCCACCGCCCATAGCGAGTCAGCTCCGGACGGCCAACCGCATATACCCCCCGCGCCACCGGATGCAGCCTCCCCTTGGCGACCCGATGCTGAATACCCCGCCGACTCAACCCCAGCCGAACAAGCTGCCCCCGCCCGACAACCCCATGCTGTCGAGCAGCAAGCCCCCAAACGGTCTCCCTAGCGGACGACTGTCGAGTTGAGCACACCATCGTGTGCATAAGTCGACAGTCGTGCGAACTCTCCCCCCTTAGAGCCAGCCGGCTTGGCGGAAGCGGCGGTATAGGGCTAGGCAGATCAGGGCTATGAAGATTAGGACGGACGGGTAGCCGAAGCGCCAGTGGAGCTCCGGCATGTTGTCGAAGTTCATCCCGTAGATGCCGGCGACCATGGTCGGCACGGCTGCGATCGCGACCCAGGCCGAGATCTTCCGCATGTCCTCGTTCTGGCGCACGGAAACCTGGGTCAGATTGGCCTGCAGGGCGCTGCTGAGCAGCTCGCGGAAGCCGGCGATCCGGCCGGCGACGCGGCGCAGGTGATCGTGGACGTCCCGCAGGTACTCGTTGAGCTCGTCGGGGACGGCTTCGAAGCGGCCGGCGGAGATCTCATCTACGGCTTCGGAGAGCGGCGCCACGGCCCGGTAGAGGTCGAGGACCTCGCGCTCGAGCCTGTAGATCTGCTCGGCCGGGTTGGTCCGTTCGTCCGAGAAGACCTCGCGCTCGACCGCCTGGATCTCGCCGTCGATCGTCTGGGCGACGTCGCCGTAGCCGTCGACGACGTGGTCGAGGATCGCGTAGAGAACGACGCCGGTGCCGTGCGCGAGCAGATCCGGGCGGCGCTCGACCCGCTCCCTGACACCGCTCAACTCTCCCTCGCCGTGGCGAACGGTGATGATGAAGGAGGGGTTGACGAAGACGAGCAGCTCGCCTACCTCGATGCCCGCCCCAGGGTGGAAGACGGTCTTGACGACGATCAGCAGGGTTTCGCCATAGAGCTCGACCTTCGGCCGCTGGTCGGCCTTGACCGCGTCCTCGACGGCGAGCTCGTGCAAGTCGAAGTCACGAGCGATCTGCTCGAACTCCTCCGCTGTGGGCTCGAACAAGCCCAGCCAGACGAAGGCGCCCTCTTCGCGGCTCGCCGCCCGGGCTTGCTCCAGGGTAGAAGCACCGCTACGGCGATGGCCGTGCTCGTAGACGGCGCAGTCGACGATCATCGGCGCAGTATCCCGCCGAGCCCGGTCCCATCGACGACGCTTACACAGAGATCCGGTAGCCGACACCGGGATCGGTGCGAATCAGCCCCTCCCCCCCGGCCGGTTCGACCTTCCGCCTCAGGTTGGCGACGTGGGTGCGCAGGGTCGCCGTGTCGTTGCTCCAGGCCGGGCCCCAGACCTCGGTCAGCAGAGCCCGGTGGGTCATCAGCCGGCCTCGGTTGCGGACTAGGGCGCTCAGCAGCTGGAACTCGGTGGGCGTGAGGTGGACCTCCTCGCCGCCGCGCATCACCGTGTGAGCGGCAAGGTCGACAGTGAGCGCGCCGATCTCGGCCGTCGGCTCCTCGTCGCCACCCGGGACGCGCCGCATCACCGCTCGCAGCCTCGCCATCAGCTCGTTCGGCCCGAACGGCTTGGTGACGTAGTCGTCTGCTCCGGCCGCAAGGGCGCGAACCTTCTCCTCCTCCTCGCCGACGGCGGAGAGGACGATGATCGGCATCTCGCTCCATTCGCGCAGCCGCCGGGTCACCTCCACCCCGTCGATGTCGGGCAGCATCAGATCGACGATCGCCGCGGCCGGAGGCTTCACCGCTGCCACGTCGAGAGCCTCCTCGCCACTTGCCGCCGGCACGGCCTCATAGCCGGCATCGCGGAGGATCACCTTCAGCGCGCGCAGGATCTGGGCCTCGTCGTCGCAGACGAGGATCCGAGCCGAACCGTTCAAGCCAGGTCCCCACAGGGCATCGAGACGACAAAACTGCTCCCCTGCCCCGGCAGCGACTCGACCGCGATCTCACCGCCGTTGGCCTCGACGAAGCCCTTGGCGATCGCCAGCCCCAGACCGGCGCCGCCGTGCACGCCGTCGGCCTCACCGTGCTGGAACGGCTCGAAGATCCGTCGCCATTCGCTTTCCGGGATGCCCGGGCCCTGGTCGATCACGCGAACCGTGATCTTGTCACCGATCAGCCTCGACTTGACCAGGACCGGCCGGCCGCCGCCGTGGCGGACCGCGTTCTCGAGCAGGTTGGCGAAGGCGCGCTCGAGCTGGGCGGCGTCGGCCGCGACGAGCGGCAGGTCGCGGTCGACGGCCAACGTCACCGCCCTGGGCCGCGCTGTCGCCTCGCGGGCGCCATCGAGCACCTCGGCAAGGTCGACCGGCTCGCGATGAGGCTCGGCCTTGCCCGCCTCCAGCCGCGACATATCGAGCAGGTTCTCGACCAAGCGCGAGAGCCGCTCGCCCTCGGCGACGATCGCCGCGCTCAGCTCGGCGCGCTCTTCGGCGGTGAGAGTCGCCGAGCCGAGCGCGGCGCCGCTGGCGATCATCGAGGTGAGCGGGGTGCGCAGATCGTGCGAGATCGAGCGCAGCAGCGCCGTCTTCAGCTCATCGCTGCGACGAAGCGCCTCGGCCTCGACCATCTCTGCCTGCATCCGGTCGCGCTCTCGCGCCAGCGCCGCCAGCTCCTCGAGAGCCGCAGCGGCCTCCTCGCGCCTGCGCTCGGCCTCGAGCGCCTGCTCTCGCGCCAGCCCGGCAACCGTGCTGCTGATCGCCGCCACGATCACGAAAGTCAGCAGCGCGACCCAGTTCTCTTCGTCGGCGATCGTGAAGCGGTGCAGCGGCGGAAGCTGGAAGAAGTTGAAGGCGATCGCGCTGGCCAGAGAGGCGATCAGCCCCAGCCGCAGGCCCCAGACGATCGAGATCAGCAGGATCCCGGGCAGGTAGACGACCCCCAGCGAACCCACGGGGGCGATCGACTTCAGCGGGTAGACGATCAGGGTGCCGACCGCCACGGCGACGACTGTCCCGACGAGCCCGAGCCAAATCGGCGGCGGCTCGCCGCTCAGCCCAAGCGGAAATCGGCGCCGAAGCATGCCGTCAGGGTAAGCCGCAGCCGAGATCGACCCCACCCTGATGTGGTGAAAGTCGGATGCGCGGCGTGCCCGCGGTCTAGCCGGAGATCAGTGCGGGCTGGCGATGCCACCGCCGACCGCGGGCGGCACTTTTGGAGCCGGCTTCGGCGCCGGCGCAGGTTCGGGTGCGGGTTGCGGTTCCGCTGCTTCTTTTTCGGGTGCCGGTTCCTTGCCCCCGCCCTTGCCCTTGGACGACTTTTCTTTCGATTCTTCTTCTTCTTCGAATTCGCCTTCCTTCGGCACCGATGCCGAAGAGGAGGTGTGTTCGCTCTTCAGCCCTGAGAGTTCGGGCAGGCTCGACGGTTCGGTGAATTCGGGGCAGTTGCCGGCGGCCGCAGATTCCATGAAGGAGCGCCAGATCGGCCCGGCCGTCGGGCCGCCGAACCCGGTTTCTTCGCGCGACTGCGGGTGGCCCACCCAGACCGCGGTCGAGTAGAGCGGCGTGTAGCCGACGAACCAGGCGTCGGAGAGGCCCTCCGAGGTCCCGGTCTTGCCCGCCTCGGCGGGACAGCCCATGTAGGTGTAGCCGGCGCCGGTGCCCTGGGTGATCACTCCCTCCAGCAGCCTGGTCACTTCGTAGGCCTGCCCCTCGGTGAGCACGCGATCGCCCGAACTGGGATCGGGTTCGTCGACCTTGCCGTTGGGGAACTCGACCCGGGCGATGGCCGTCGGGTCGTGGTGGATGCCGCCGCTGGCCAGCGTCGCGTAGCCGTCGGCCTGTTCGAGCGGAGTGACGCCTTCGCGCAGTCCGCCGATCGCCTCGGCCGGAACCGATTCGAGGTTGGCTTCGATGCCCATTTCGTGGGCGGTCTGGGTGACGTTTTCGGGACCGACGTCGAGGTCGAGCTGGGCGAAGATGACGTTGACCGAGTCCCAGGTCGCCGAGGCAAGTGACATCGTGCCGCCGCCGGGCTCGGCGTTGTTGACCGTCCAGGTCCCACCGCCAGGGATGTCGAGCGTCATCGGGGAAGTGCCGTTGTAGTAGGTGGTGTCGGGGTCGATGCCCTGCTTGATCGCCGTCGTCAGCACGTAGGTCTTGAACGAAGACCCGGGCTGGCGTTTCGCCTGCCAGGCGTAGTTGAATTCGCTTTCGCTTGCGTAGCCTTCGGTCGAAGCAAGGGCGACGATCTCGCCGTTGGACGGGTCGACCGAGGCAAGGGCCGCGGCCGGGCCGCCTTCGGAATAGCAGACGCTGCAGGAGTCAACGGCTTCTTGCGCCCGTTCCTGCAGTTCGGGGTCGATCGTCGTGTAGGCCTTGAGACCGCCGTTGCGAACCGTGTTGAGCCCGTATTTCTCGATCAGTTCGTGCTGAACGAGATCGAAGAGGAAGGGGTCGCGGATGACCCGGTACTTGTGGCCGGGGCTGAGATCGAGGCCGCTGTGCAGGGTTTCGCGGTATTCGGTCCCGGTGATGTAGCCCTGCTCATGCATCGCCGCCAGCACCTCGTTGCGCCGCGCCTGGGCCGCGTGCGGGTCGAGGAACGGGTTGTATTCGGAGGGCGCCTGCGGCAGGCCGGCGATCAGCGCCGATTCGTTCAGCTTCAGATCCTTGGCAGGCTTGCCGAAGTAGGTCTGCGCAGCGGCCTCGACACCGACGGCGGTCTCTCCTTCGACCGTCCCGTAGGGCGCCGTGTTGAGGTAGGAGGTGAGGATCCACTCCTTGGAATGGGCTTCCTCCTCCTCTTCGGCGAGGTGGGCTTCGATCAGCTTTCGTTTGAGCGTCTGTTCGGGATTCTGGATGTAGAGGTTGCGGACCAGCTGTTGGGTGATCGTCGAGCCGCCCTCGACCGCCTTGCCGCCGGCGCGAATGTCCTTCCACAGGGCCCGGGCGATCCCGGTGTAGTCGAGCGCTCCGTGGTTGAAGAAGTTCCTGTCCTCGATCGCGATCGTCGCCTCCCGCAGGGTCTGCGGCATCGCCGCTTCGGGCACGGGCTGGCGAATGTTTTCGGACTGGATGAAGCCGATCAGGCTGCCGTCGGCGGCATAGATCGCCGAGGAGCGGCCCTTCTGCACGGCTTTGAGGCTGGAGAGCGGCGGCGCCGACTCCCAGACGTTGACGGCCCAGCTGACAGCCATCCCGCCCGCAACGAGGCAAACGGTGAGAAAGACCCCCAGCGGGATCGTCACCTTCTTCCACTTCGAGGTATGCGACCTGCGTCTCCGCCGTCGCGTCCGGCGCGCCATTCGGCTGCAAATTGTAGGGAGGCCGGTAGCCTTGCTCGCCAATGGCTGCCTTCTTGCACACCTGCTACCGGATCGGCGATATCGAGCGCTCGGTCGCCTTCTACGAGAAGCTGGGCTTCGAGGAGGTCGCGAGGATGCCGATCGGCGACGAGGCGATCAACGTCTTCATGGCCCTCCCGGGCGAAGATCCCCGCCTGGAGCTGACCTACAACCACGGCGTCGACTCCTACGACCTCGGCACCGGCTACAACCACATCGCCCTCACCGTCGACGACCTCGACGCCACCCTCGAGCAACTCGCCGCCGACGGCATCGAGCCAGAAAAGCCCCCCTACCGCCCGGGCGGCCGAACCAAGGGCCACCTGATCTGCTTTCTCAGGGATCCGGACGGGTACCGGATTGAGCTGATTGGGCCTGGCTAGGCGGGCTCTTCAGGAACCTCTGCATCGTCTTAGTCTTCTGCCGTGGGCTCTCACGGTAGGCCGGAGTCGCTCATGAACCGGTCGAGTCGATGGACTGATTCCTGCCGACGTAAAGTTCATTGCGATGGCTGAGCGCAGGCGCAATACCAAGAGAACGTGGTGGGCCTTCCGAATCGGCATGTGGGTATTGGCCTTGGCCGGCGCTGCGCTCATCATGGTGGGACAGTTTGGGCCTGGCCTCATAGCTCTCCTCTCTTCGGCTGCAGTGCGCATTGCTTGGGGCGATTGGTCGAGGCGCGAGCAAGCGCGTTTCGAGAGGCAGTCGGTATCCGGGGGAAGCTGCTCGACTACTCGTTGAACACCGCCCATGAGCGCGGCGGGTCCAAGGCGCGTGGCTTTGAGCAGATCCTTGGAATCACGGCCAATCATGTCGATCATCTCGAGGCCGAAATTCGACCGGCATCCCGATCGTTCCCGTGGGCTCGATTCGAAGCGCAACCCCGACCGGTTTCAATTGCGTGGTCGACGTGCCAATCGGGGGCCTCGGAGCAAAGAACCACCGCCTGATCGCCGTTAGGACCGTCTGGCTGCTCACCGAAGAAACGGCGGCCCCGCGCATGACAACGGCGTTTGTCAGGCCCTAGACTGGAGAAGAGATGGCGACGGTAGAGCATGCAATCGGAGAGATCGACGTTGTGGAGCTGCTGGAGTCGGTTGGTCGTTGGCCCGTCGGCACGATTGGCACGGTTGTCCATGACCTCGGAGAGTGGAAGCAGATCGAGGTCTCCGACGATCGCGGTGCAATGTTGGATCTGATCTCAGCGCTCGAGCCCAAGCTGCGGCTCCTCGCCAAGCACGGCTCCTAGGGCCTCAGGGCTTCACCACCTGGAACTGGGTCATCAGGCCGTGGTCCTCGTGGTCGAGCATGTGGCAGTGGATTACGAACTTGCCGGTGTAGTCGGCGAAGTGGCCGGCGACGACGATGCGTTCGTGGGGGTAGATGAAGAAGGTCTCCTTGAGGCAGTCTTCGTAGGGCGGCGGCGGCTTGCCGTTGCGGGAGAGCAGGTACCAGTCGGTCATGTGCAGGTGCATCATGTGGGCGACGTCGGTGCGGTTGACGATCTCCCAGGTCTCAGTCGTTCCCAGCTTCGGGTGAGCGTCGGCGCGAGCCGGGTTGAAGGTCCTGCCGTTGATCAGCCAGGTCGTCTTGAAGAGGCCGCCGATCGAGATCTCCCAGGTGCGCTTTGGGGTGCGCGAGACGTGCCTGGTCCAGGCCGGAAGCGGTCGCAGCTTGCGCGGCACGCGGGTGCGGTCGGGCGGGCGGCGAGGATCGACCCGGAACTGCATCAGGGCCCCGACGTAGGGGCGTGCGCCCTGCGGGTTGCGTGCCCCGTGGCGCGGGCCGCTGCGCAGCTCGACGCTCTCGCCGGTCGAGCCGCCGAAGTCGACCACGACCTCGGCGCGCTCGGCCGGGCCAAGCCTTATCTCCCGTCGTCGCACCGGTACCGGCATCAGGCCGCTGTCGGTCGCGATCTGGATCAGCGGCGCGCCGTTTGAGAGGAAGAGGTTGTAGGAGCGAAACTGCGAGGCGTTGAGGATGCGCAGCCGGTAGCGCTGCGCCGTGACCCGGTGGTACGGCATGTGGGCGCCGTTGACCAGGATTGAGCGAGCGCTGATCCCGTCGGCCGGGGGGCGGCGATTCGTGAACGGATCGGTGAGCTGGTTGTGCCGGTCGAAGCTGCGGTCGGCGATCATCAGCGCCAGGTCGCGATCTCCCCGCGGCAACGGCAGGTCGGCGTCGAAGCCATCGTCGACGATCCACATCCCCGCCAGGCCGTGCCAGACGTTGCGCGCGGTGTGGTCGAGGCGATGGTCGTGGTACCACTGGAAGGCGGCCCGTTCGGGCCCGCCGTCCTCTTTCAGCTCGTAGACGTAGGTGCGCCTGCCGCCGGGCTCGATCAACAGGTTGTTGCCGGACTCACGGGGCGACAGCCCACGCGGGATGTCGCAGTAGAAGGAGCGCGCGTGGGACGGAGTCAACCCACCCGGCTGGCCGTCGAACTGGGTGCGATTGTGGCCGCCGTGCAGGTGGACGGTCAGCTCTCCGACCGTCGCCGGCAGCCCGTGGTGAAACGTCACCTCGGTCCGATGCCCAGCCGGCCGCCTTATCGTCGGGCCGGGAAAGGTCCCGCCGTAGGTCCACATCTTCGTCCGCTCTCCGGGCAGGACCTGGACCTCGGCCTCGTGAATCGGGACCGTCAGGCGCGAGGCGCTCAGCACCTCCGGAATCGGCAGAGACGTCCGGAACGGGGGCGCGGCGGCTCGCGCCGAAGCTTCGCCCGAAGGCAGCAGCGCCGACGGGCGGAATCCGAGCGGCAGGGCCGTTGCCAGCGCGCCACTGCCCAGGGCGCCGAGGAAAGCTCGGCGCCCCAGGCGGGGCGGACGTGAGGAGGATCCAGCCGTGCTCAGGTACCGGCCGGGGGCAGCACTTCGATCGAGCCGTGCATCCAGGGATGGATGGCACACATGAAGTAGATCGTCGTGCCTGCGGCAGCGCTCACCGGCTGGACGATCGAGGCACCCGGTTTCTCACCGGTGAACCAGGAGTCGCCTTTCTTGGTCAGGTTGCCGAGCGTGTCCCAGCCTTCGGCTCCGGCGGTCGCGGGGTTCTGTTTCACCGGCCCATTGCCTTTGACGCCGTGCCAGGTGGCGATCGCCTTGCAGATGTGTTTCGGGGTGAAGCAGAGCTGCCGCGCCTTCTTGGTTTTCGGGATCGAGCCTTTGGTGACCAGCGCGAAGGTGTGCGGACCGACCTGCTTCGGGTTGGTCTGGTTGATCACCGTCAGCTCCTGACCGCTCTCGATCGTTTTGGGAGCGACGAAGTGCAGGCCGCCCTGGGCGCTGATGAAGACCGTCGTGGCGGGTGGAAGTTCCGCTCCGGGCAGCGGCCGTTGGCCGGTGGGACCGCCCATCGCGACCGCGGCAAGCACCAGCGACGCCACGAGCGCGAGGAGGGTCGCGACCCTGGCGGAATCCCTGCGAGAAAGACGCTGCTTCAACTTGTTCTCCTTTCGGCGCCAATCTCCCTGGCGCAACTCTGGACGAATAGGCATAACAAGCTATCGGGGCTGCGATCCGCATTCAAGCGCCAACTTGGCGCTGCTCGCGAGCCCGACTCGCCTTCTGGGAACATGGCGCGCGTGCCAGGCGGAGAGCGGAGCGACGGCGAGGAACAGCGCGAGGATCTCGCCGAGGTGCTCGAACGGCGCGCGCTGACCGAGGACGAGGCGCGCCCGGAGGCGGTCGAGCGGCGCCACGCTGCGGGCGGGCGCACCGCCCGCGAGAACGTCGCCGACCTCGTCGACCCCGGCTCCTTCGTCGAGTATGGCCGCTTCGCGATAGCGGCACAGCGGGGACGGCGCGATGTCGACGACCTGATCGCGCGCACCCCGGCGGACGGGCTGGTGGCCGGGACCGCCCGGGTCAACGGCGAGCTGTTCGGCGAACGCGGCGCCTGCGCGGTTCTCTCTTACGACTACACCGTCCTCGCCGGCACCCAGGGCGCCCTCGGCCACCGCAAGAAGGACCGGCTCTTCGAGCTGATCGAGCGCATGCGCCTGCCCACAGTCTTCTTTGCCGAGGGCGGTGGGGGGCGTCCCGGCGACACCGACTACCCCGCAGTCTCGGCGCTCGACACCCGCGCCTTCGCGCTCTGGGCGCGTCTCTCCGGCCTGGCGCCGCGGATCGCCATCGTCGCCGGCCGCTGCTTCGCCGGCAACGCGGTGATCGCCGGCTGCTCCGACCTGATCGTTGCGACCGAAGGCTCTTCCCTCGGCATGGGAGGCCCGGCGATGATCGAGGGTGGCGGCCTCGGCAGGGTCGACCCCGACGACGTCGGGCCGGCGGAGATGCAGGCGGCCAGCGGCGTCGTCGACCTCCCTGTCGCCGACGAGGAGGCCGCCGTGACCGCGACCAAGCGGCTGCTCGGCTACTTCCAGGGACCCACGCCGCCGGGCGGCGCGGCCGATCAGAGCCCCCTGCGCGACGCGATCCCCGAGCGCCGCCGCCGCGCCTACGCGGTGGGCCCGATCGTCGAGCGGCTCGCCGACGAGGGCTCGGTGACTTTCCTCCGCGAGCGCTTCGCGCCGGAGATGGTCACCGCGCTGATCAGGATCGAGGGCCGGCCGCTCGGCGTAATCGCCAACGACTCCCACGTCGCCGGCGCGATCACAAGCGACGCGTCGGAGAAGGCCGCCCGCTTCCTGGGCCTCTGCGATGCCTTCGGCCTGCCGGTCGTCTCGCTGGTCGACACGCCCGGGTTCATGGTCGGGACCGAGGCTGAGGAAACCGGCCTCGTCCGCCACGCCTCTCGCCTGCTGGTCGCCGGCGCGGCCCTGCGCGTCCCGCTGATCGCGGTGATCCTGCGCCGCGGCTACGGCCTCGGCGCTCAGGCGATGACCGGCGGCAGCATGCACGAGCCCCTGCTCACGGTCGCCTGGCCGGGCGCGCACCTGGGGCCGATGGGCCTGGAGGGCGCGGTGAAGCTGGCACTGCGCAAGGAGCTCGAGGCGATCTCCGACGAGGCCGAGCGCGAGCAGCGCGTCCGCGACCTCACCGCCGCGGCAGAAGAGAACGCCAAGGCGCTCAACGCCGCCGCCCTCTTCGAGATCGACGACGTGATCGATCCGGCCGAGACCCGCGCCGTGATCGCCTCCACCCTCGCCGCCGCACAGCCAGCATCCGGAACTGCATCAACTTCTCCACCTGCCAGATAGAGGAGTTGATGCAGTTCGGCTGGGCTGGCTCTAAGCGCGCAGCTTGTAGCCGCGCGTGAAGAGGCGCAGGTTGATCGCGAAGAGGACCGCCGTCGCCGCCGTGAGGGCGAGCATCGAGAGGGCGATCTTGACTTCGGTATAGCCGACGAAGCCGTAGCGGACCAGGTTGATCATGTAGTAGATCGGGTCGAAGTGGGTCAGGGTCCGAAACGGCTGCGGCAGCAGCGCCGCCGAGTAGAAGACGCCGCCAAGGAAGATCAGCGGCGTCAGGACGAAGGTCTGGACGAAGGCGACGTCGTCGAACTGCTCGGCCCGCACTCCCGTCAGCACCCCGAGCTGGGAGAAGAAAAAGCCGACCAGGAAGAGCGAGGGAACCAGGACGAGGATGTGGTCTACCGGCAGGTCGACGAGCAGCGAGGCGACGACGAAGGTCAGCCCGGCCACGATCAGCCCGCGCATGAAGCCGCCGAAGGTGAAGGCGAGCAGCAGCTCCAGCGGCGAGGCCGGCGAGGAGAGCTGGTCCTGGATCGCGCCCTGGAACTTCTGCTGCAGGATCGAGGAGGAGTTGTTGGCGAAGGAGTTGATCGAGAAGGCCATCATGATCAGGCCGGGGATGACGAAGACGACGTAGTCGATCCCGTGCAGGTGCTTGATCCGCGAGCCGAGCGCCGCCCCGAAGACGGTGATGTAGAGGAAGGTTTCCAGCAGCGGCGCGCCCAGCGTCTGCTTCTTGATCTTCATGAAGCGGTTGACCTCGCGTCGCCAGAGGGTCGCGAAGCGGATCTGGGCAGGGCTCACGAGACGGCCTCGATCTTCGAGCGCGAGAGCTCGTTGCGCCCGACCAGAGCCAGGTAGGCATCCTCGAGGTTGGCGACGCCGTAGCGGGCGGCCAGCTCGGCGCTGGTTCCCTCGCCGACGATCTGCCCGTCGTTGATGAAGGCAATCCGGTCGCAGAGCTGCTCGGCCTCCTCGAGGTAATGGGTCGTGAGCAGGATCGTCGTCCCCTCCTGGTTGATCCGCTGCATGTAGTGCCAGAGCTCGAGCCGAAGCTCGACGTCGACACCGGCGGTGGGCTCGTCGAGGATCAGCAGCCGCGGCCGGTGCATCATCGCCCGGGCCAGGATCAGCCGCCGCTTCATCCCGCCGGAGAGGGTGCGGGTCCGTTCGTCGCTCTTCTCGGTCAGCGAGAAGGTCTCGAGCAGCTCCTTGGTGCGCTCGCGCCGATCGCGCTTCGGCATCCCGAAGTAACCGGCGTGGTAGTCGAGCGTCTCCTCGACGGTGAGGAACCAGTCGAGGTTGAGCTCCTGCGGGGCCAGTCCGACAGCCTGGCGGGCGGCGCCGTAGTCGCCGATCGCGTCGTGGCCGAAGATCCGGATTGCACCCGAGGTCGGTTGCGCCAGTCCGGTCGAGCAGTGGATCAGGGTCGACTTGCCCGCGCCGTTCGGTCCCAGCAGCCCGAACAGCTCCCCGGGGGCGATCTCCAGCGAGACGCCGCGCAGCGCCTCTACCCCGGTCGGGTAGCGCTTGGTCAGATCTTCGATGTGCAGAGCTTGCTCTTCCATGGCCGCTGAAACCTAGACGACGCCCAGCGCGGGCTTGGTAAGCGCAGCCGACATTGACCCCACTGGGATGTGGTCAATGTCGGCTGCGCTTAGTCTGCCGGGGGTGAACGGTCCTTTGCTCGTCGTCGATACGCCCTCGATGCTCTTTCGGGCCTTCTACGCGCTGCCGGACTCGATCGTGGGAAGGGACGGCAGGCCGGTCAACGCCCTGTTGGGCACCGCCAACCTGGTCCTGCGCGAGATCGAGCTGCACAGGCCACGGGCTGTCGTCCTCTGCTTCGGGCCCGATGCCGCCTCATACCGCACCGAGCTCTACCCCGCCTACCACGCCGAGCGGGAGGCGGCGATGCCGGATGACCTCGCGCCGCAGTTTGCCGCGGCTCGCGACTTCTTCGAGGCGTTCGGCTGGACCGTGGCGACGAGCGATGACCTCGAGGCCGACGACCTGCTGGGCACCTACGCCAGCCGTGAGGCGGAACGGGGAGGCAGGGCGCTACTGCTAACGGGCGACCGCGACATGTACCAGTGCGCAAGCGAGCGGGTCACCGTGCTCTATGTGAAAACCGGCGGCAAAGGCAAGGGAGCCGAAGAGGTCACCCCCGGCGAGGTCGAGGAGCGCTACGGAATCCCGCCCGAGCTGGTTCCCGATTTCATCGCCCTACGCGGCGACCCCTCCGACGGCCTGCCCGGCGCCAAGGGCGTCGGGCCGAAGACAGCGGCCGAGCTGCTACGCCGCCACGGCTCGCTGGAGGCGGTCCTGGACAACGCGATCCGCGAGCGCCGCCCGGCCCTCCGCGGCGCCCTTCTCGATGCGGCCGACGACCTGCGCGCCTTCAAGGACATCGCCACGCTCCGCGACGCCGGCGTCGAGCCTCCTCCGGACCGCAACACCGAGTGGGCCGCCGCCGCCGTCGCCGCCCGCGCACACGGCATGAACCGGCTTGCCGAGAGACTTGAAGAGCAAGGCCCTCAATAATCCGTAGGTTCAAGGAGTCAACCCATAAACGAGCGTGCCGTGCGCGCCATAGGAGAGATGATGAGAAGAGTTTTGATTGCGCTCACCGCGGTCCTAGCCATGAGCCTGTACTTCACCGGGGGCGCGCAGGCCATCTGCGGCGGCCCCTGCCTCAACCACCGGGTCAGGCAGCTCAGCAGCGGACTGATCAAAGCCGAAAAAAAGATCGCCTCACTGAGTAAAACGGTCAGCCAGCAGGGGCAGACGATCGCCTCGCAGGGACAGACGATCGCCACTCAGGGAGCCACTATTTCGGGCCTGACCAAGACGACGAAATTCGTCAAATCGCTCGAAGAATGTCTCTTCGAGGCCCCGTTCACTCAGTACGGAGACCCCGAAGGCTCATTCGGCTACCTCTTTGAAGAAGAAGGTGGCGGAGAAATCAAAACGAGCGCGCTCGACATCTCCGAAGAAGGGTCCTCAATCCTTGCCTGGTTCATATTCGATGCCTGCAACCCACAGGAAACGCTCGCCCTCAACAGCGTCGGCGGCATCTTCCCGGCGGCGAAGGCCTCCAGCGACCTCTTCTCAGGGGTGAGCCGGCGCTGAGCGCATCCGACATTGACCCACCCCAGTGTGGTGAAAGTCGGGAACGGCGCCTCAGGCCCGGTGCTCGGGGTTCGGGAAGTCGAAGCGGCAACCAGCGTCCCAGGCGGTGCGCTGGTTGCCGTGGGCCGGGATGCCGCCGGCGTCCTTGAGGATCCTCGCCAGGTGGAGCATGTTCCAAGCGGCGAAGGTGGTGTTGCGGTTGGTGAAGTCGTTCTCGGGGCCGCCGGAGCCCTCGTCCAGGTATGAGGGCCCGGGCCCGGCCTCGCCGATCCAGCCCGCATCGGCCTGGGGTGGGATCGCGTAGCCGAGGTGCTGCAGCGAGTAGAGGACGTTCATCGCGCAGTGCTTGACCCCGTCCTCGTTGCCGGTCACCAGGCATCCGCCGACCCGCCCGTAGTAGGCGTACTGGCCGGCGTCGTTGAGGAGGTGCGAGTTGCCGTAGAGCCGCTCGATCACCTGCGTCGCCACCGAGGACTTCTCCCCCAGCCAGATCGGCATGCCGAGGACGAGGATGTCCGCCGCCATCACCTTCTCGAAGATCTCGGGCCACTCGTCGCGCTCCCAGCCATGTCCTGTCATGTCGGGCCAGACGCCCGTGGCGATCTCGTGGTCGATCGCCCGGATGCCCTCGACCGCGACGCCGTTGCGGCGCATGATCTCCATCGAGATGTCCATCAGCCCCTGGGTGTTGGAGACCTCGGGGCTGCGCTTCAGGGTGCAGTTGACGAAGAGCGCCCGCAGGTCCGAGTAGTCGGTCTCGCTGCTCTCGCAGAGCTCGGCCTGCTTGTCGGTCAGCTCGGTCACCTCAGGAGGCGACCATGTCGAGCGGAGGCTGGACCCGCGGCGCCGCGACGGCAAACTGCATCGCGCCGTCGTCGATCGGGCCGCGCCGGATCGAGCGCAGGTCGAAGATGTAGTTCTGGCGCAGCTTCCAGGGCTCCTTCGAGCCCTGCTTGGGGAACTGGTCGAGCGAGCGCAGGACGTAGCCGGAGGTGAAGTCGAGCAGCGGCGTCTCGGTCACCGTGGGATCGGTTATCTCCGGCACGCTCTTGGCGTAGCCGCGAGCATCCATGTGGGCCAGCAGGCGACAGACGTATTCGGAGGTGAGGTCGGCCTTCAGCGTCCATGAGGCGTTTGTGTAGCCGACGGTAAAGGCGAAGTTGGGGACGCCGCTCAGCATCATGCCCTTGTAGGTCATCGTCTTCGGCACGTCGACCGCACGGCCGTCGACGACCAGCTCCATGCCGCCGAGGAAGAGCAGATTGAGCCCGGTTGCGGTGACGACCACGTCGGCCTCCAGCTCCTCGCCGGAGTCAAGCTTGATCCCGCCCTCGGCGAAGGTGTCGATCGTGTCGGTGACGACCGAGGCGCTGCCGTTGCGGATCGCCTCGAAGAGGTCGCCGTTGGGCACCAGACACATGCGCTGGTCCCAGGGGTTGTAGCGGGGCTTGAAGTGCTTGTCGATGTCGTAGCCGGCCGGCAGCGCGCGTTCGACCCCGCGGCGGACCATCTTCTTCACCGCCTGGGGGCGGCGGCGGCTGAGCTGGTAGAAGGCGGTCTGGAGGAGGACGTTCTTCCAGCGCACGATCGAGTAGACGGCCTTGCTGGGAAGCACCCGTCGCAGGGCGCCCGCGAGCGGGTCTTCAGCCGGCAGCGAAGCGATGTAGGTGGGCGAGCGCTGCAGCATCGTCACGTGAGCGGCGTCCTTGGCCATCGCCGGCACCAGCGTCACGGCCGTGGCGCCGCTACCGATGACGACGACTCGCTTGCCGGCGTAGTCGAGATCCCGCGGCCAGTGCTGAGGGTGGACGATCCGACCCTCGAAACTCTCGGTCCCCTCGAACTCGGGTGTGAATCCCTCGTCGTAGCGGTAGTAGCCGCTACACACCCAGAGGTAGCTGCAGGTGACGGCCACGGCCTCTCCCGTGTCGGAGCGTTCGGCCTCGACGCTCCAGCGAGCCTCCTCGGTCGACCACTCGACCCGCACCACGCGGTGCTGGAAGCGGATCTTTTCCTCGATCCCGTCCTCACGTGCGGTCTGGCGCACGTACTCGAGAATCGAGGGCCCGTCGGCGATCGTCTTCGAGTTCGTCCAGGGCCGGAACCGGTAGCCCAGCGTGTGCATGTCGGAGTCGGAGCGGATCCCCGGATAACGGAACAGATCCCAGGTCCCCCCCAACTCCTCGCGCGCCTCGAGGATCGCATAGCTGCGACCCGGAAAGGCCTCTTGGAGATGGTGCGCGGCGCCGATGCCCGAGAGCCCGGCCCCGACGATCAGCACGTCTAGATGCTCGCTGGATTGCCCGTTCGCGGTCAAGCCACCGGCATTCTGGCAGGTTGGCTGGTCAGCCAGTCGCCGGGATCGACCGGTGGAGGCCCTCGAGCAGGGCCAGAGCCAACTCCTGGTCCCTCCCGCCGGTGCGGAGGCTGTCGAAACGACCGTCGACGATCGCCTCTGCCCAGGCGCCTACCGTGCCAAGGGCCCAGGTGCTCGGGTCCTGCTCGAGGCTGGAGGCGCAGGAAACGACTGCGCCGCGTTGCAAGCTGACCTGGACGCCGGTTAACTGTCGTTGAGGCTCGTCGCCCTCCCCGGCGTCGACCGCGAGAAGGCACGAGCCAGAGTGAGCCGCCGGCAACGCCACGAGCGGCACGGCGAGGAGGAAGGCTGCCTCGATGTCGGTCTGGGCGAGGGGGTCGGCGAACTCGCCGATGTGCTCGCACTCGCAGCGTGCCGCCGCAGCCAGCGGGCCGACTGCCTGGCGTGTCCAATCGGTGACCCCATACGGCCTGGACTTGCCGGTTTCGTTCGGCAGCACCTCGATCTGGCGGGCGGCACGCATCGCCGAGATTCGCCGCTCGAGCGAGGGGTAGCTGATTTCGGGGATGACGGTGCTGAGTTCTGTCAACGAGAGTGGGCTGGCAGCGAGAGCGCCAAGCACGGTGGAACTCCAACCGCCGACCAGCGACCGGATCGCGCCCTTGGCCGGCTCGCTGCCGAAGAGGATCGGACCGTGCGGCGCCCGCTCGAGCCAGACTTCGACGACCTCGGCGACGTCGAGGATGCTGCGGCCGACATCGGTCAGCTCGTTCTCGACCGTATACGGCATGCCCGGGCGAACATGGCGTTCGAGGGCGCCGATCGCACGCAGGTTGCCGACCTGACCGCGCAGCGTTGTCTGGGCTGCACCGCCTATCTGTTCACGCAGGTCCGGCAGCCGCAACGGCCCCTCGAAATGGGCACGCAAGATTGGGCCGCAGAGCGGTCCGGCCAGCAGGGAAAGGACGGTCCCTCCGGCCCGGACCCCCACGGGGGACAGGGTGCTGTCGGGGTGCATCGTCGTATTAGGTTTTGGGTACTGGTCAGGTTATATATAGGACCGTTGTTCGAAAAGATTATTCGAAACGGGCGGGCTGCGGCTTCAGGCGCACCGGAGCCGTGGAAAGCGCCTGCACGCGCAGGTCGCTCCAGGTGAGGCCCTCGCGGACCAGCGCGGGCAATCCCAGGCCAACCGCGGTTGCGATCTCGACCGCCTGGAGGATGACTCCGTAAGCGAGAGCATCGGCTGTGCTGACGCCGAATCCGGTGTGAAGGACGCTGATCACGGCGATCTGGAAGACACCGATATTGGAAGGCGTCGCCGGAACCACGGCGGTGACGTTGACGGCAAAGAGAACGGCGGCTGCCGCGCCGATACCGGCCTGACCGTTGAGGCCCAGGGCTGCGAGAAGCGCCCAGCAGGCAGAAAGCTGAATAGCCCAAGCGGTGAGCTGGGCAGCCGCTGCCGCTGCCCCCCGGCGTGGCTGTCGGAAGACGCGAAGACCGGCCCGCACCTGCAGCATGGCAGCGTGCATAGCGGCCCCCAGGCGGGCAAGGCGACCGTTGCCATTGCGTCTCATCAACGGCGGGCCAACCAGCACGAGCAGCAGCAGCGCAAGCGGCACGAAACTGAAGACGAAGAGCTTCTGCGTGCTGGAGTGGAAGAGATCGGTAGTCGAGACGATGACGACGCCGAGCAGCGCCAGGGCGCCCAGGTTGAGCACGGTCTGGGAGACGACGGTGCCGAGCAACACAGGGAAGGTTTCGCGCATGCGGCCGGTCCGCCGCGCCAGCGACAGCGCCCTGGCGGGCTCGCCCAGACGAGCCGGGAGGGTCGCCGACATCAGCACGCCGATCATCGTCGCCGAAGTGACGTCGCGGCGACGCACAGGCCGGTTCGGCAGGGCAGCACGGACGATCCAGTACCACGAGGCAGCGCGAAAGAAGAGTGAGAGCGCCATCAGCGCACAAGCAACCAGCACCCAGCTGAGGTCGGAGCGGACGATGCTTTCAACGACGCTGTCGACGCCGATCTTCTCCGCAGCAAGCGCCGTCAGCCCCACCCCCAGCACGCCGGCGGCACCGAGGCCGAAGCGGCGAGCGATCTTGCGCCGCCGATTGCCTGTCCGGGCGGGTGCCGGATCGAGCGAGGGCAGGCGCCGCGACGGGCTGACCGGAAGGCCGTCGGCAGGCCGCATCCCTGCCCAATGTGCCGCACGCGCGAGCGTACCCCGCGGTTCGGGCATCTCGATCGCCCGCTCGTAGACCACGGTCACCCGGTCGGCGACCCTGGGCCAGGCGTAGCGCTCGGCGCTGTGCCGGGCCGCCACGCCCATCGCCGCCAGCTTCTCGGGCTCGTGGTAGGCCCGTTGGAGCTCCTCGGCCAGGTGTTGGGGATCGCCCGGAGGCACCAAGACGCCGTCGACGCCGTCGGTAACCACATCGCTGTAGCCGGCGATGGCAGAGGCGATCGCCGGTGTCCCGGCGGCGAAGGCCTCGGTCAGAACCATGCCGAAGCTCTCGCCCGAGAGCGAGGGGGCGCAGAGAAGATCGGCCTCGTGAAGGGCGCGCTGGAGGGCGTCCCCGGATACGCGACCGCGTACGTCGATATGGCGCATCGTCTCGGGATCGGCGAGATAGTGGAGCACGTCCTCGCGCTCGGCGCCGATTACCGTGAGGCGGCTGGGTACATGCTCGACCAGAGCGCCGAAAGCCGAGAGCAGGATCGGCAGCCCCTTGCGCTCCTCGGGACGGCCGACAAAGAGAACCCGCAGCTCCTCTCCGGCCGGCTTGGGGCCGGTCGGCGCGGCGTCGACGTCGACGCCGTTGGGAATGATCTCGTAGTTACCGCCGAACCAGCGGCGGCCGGTCCAGGCAGCCGCCTCAGATACGGCGATCCGCGCCGAGAGGCGGTTGAAGACGCGCCGGGCGCCGAGCGCATTGGCGATGAAGTTGGGTACTGGCTTGGTCGAGTAGGCATGGAAGGTGCCGACGGCCGGGGACTCGGTGCCGAGCGCGGCGTTCCAGCCGACCAGCGGAACCACGGGCTCATGGATGTGGACGACGTCGAAGCGCCCCTGCCGCAGCTCGCGGCGGGTCGCACGGACGCCGCCGGCGGGGAAGGGAGCGAGGTTGGAGACAGAGCCGTTGGAGGAGAAGCCGGCTGAGCGCCCCAGGGGGATCAGATAGTCGGGGATCTCGCGCGGCTCTGGCGGCGCACGATGCAGCAGTTGGCTGACCCGCCCCGGCGGGTCGAATGGAACGAGCACGCGTACGTGATGGCCGCGGCCGAGGAACTCCTCGGCAAGCGCCTCCACGTGGCGGTTCACCCCACCCTGGTAGGTCCAGGAATATGGCGAGACGAGCGCAATCCGCACGAACTGTCAAGGGTAGTGGATCGCCCAGCGCTCAACCGGGCAGATCGGGTCTCGGCCGCCCCTCCGCCCAGGCGAAGGTCACGAAGATGAGCAAATAGGCGGTGCCGATCTCGAGGATCAGTGCCCCCGAGTCGTTGACCAGTGTGCCCGCGACGGTTGCGACGAGAGCGCCGAGCAGGCCCGCTTCTACTGCCGGAGACTCTTCCAACAACCGGCGCAGCCGATCTCGGCGTCGAACGGCGAGAGTCACAAGAACCACCACCAGCGGCAGGAAGACGACGAGGACGGGGCGCAGGAAACTGTGAGCGGAGAGCTGCAGCCGCCGCTGCGCGACGTCGGCGAGATCGCCGAGCCCGCCGGCATCGAGGACCGACCGGGTCAGGTGTGCGTTGGCGCCGGTGAGGAGGTCGATCGCCGCAATCAACCCGACGAAGGCAAGCGCCGCGGCGAGGACGAGCAACGACGCGCGGCGCCGCGAGCTCGCGATCTTGGACGCGGCGGCCGCGGCCCCTATGGGCAGGACTATCGCCGCGCCGACGTCGGCGCCGAAGCGCCCAGCCGCGAAGACGAGTGCGCAAGAGAGGCCAACCGCGAGAAACCACGTCGCGCAGGCACGGGCCGGAACCCTCGGCGCAAATCCCTGCAGCGCCGCTCCGGTCCCGGCGACAACGAGCACTCCGAGCAGCGCCTCCAGCTCGTTGCCGATCCCGTAGAAGCGCACCCCGAGCCCGGGGTTCGGCCCAAGCAGCGAAAGTGTGGTCAGCGGCGAGCCGGCGACCGCGTCGACGGCGTAGGCCCCGACGACGAGGCCGGACGCGACCGCGAGCGACCGGTAGCCGGTGAGCGCGGCAACGGTGATCGCGGCAAGGACCGGCGCACCTGCCATGACGAGGAGCTGTTCGGCTCCCTGACCCGGTTCCAGAGCCGCGCCGATCAACAGCACCAGCGGCAGGTAGACGACGCTGAGTCCCAACAGCTTCACGCCGACCCGAGTGACCCATCCACGAGCGAAGAGCGCCGAAAATGCCAGTACGAGGAACCAAACAAGCAAGCTGATGCCGATCACCGGCCCTCGCCGCCCGGAGATGACAGACATCCGGTCGCCAAGCGATTCGATCGCCGCGACGTCGACAGTCCCGTCGGCCCGGATCGGCTGCCCCGACATCGCCGAGGGAACGACGATCCCGAAGCGCCCCAAGACCGTCGGCGCAAGATCGGTCGACAGCACGTATCCGTCGGTGCGCGTGCTGTCCGAGGTCAGATTGCCATCGAACCCTCGCCCCGCGATCCCGACCGCCAGCGCCCCATTCTTCTCCGGCGGCGCCCGCTCGATCGCGATCAGCAGGTCGTTGCCGTGCAGTTTCCTGACAAGAGCCGGCAGCCGGTGCAGGTTCGAACTTCTAGCTTCGAAGGTTGGGGCGGCGTGCGAGCGGAGGGTTCCGCTTAACTTTTTCGGTGGGGCGGCCCTCGCCTCTCGAGATCGGGTTGACGAAAAAGTACAAGACGCTCCACCCCCCGCCCGCACGCCGGTTCCGGCGGATTCGAGGGTCGAGGCAAGCAAGCCCGGGACGATGTCGGCAGGAGCGGATTCGGCCCGTTCCTCCACAGCTTTCCACCAAGCCGGCGTACAGCCCCCCCGGCTCATCGCGGGAAGCTCTTCGTCGTAGAGCGAATCGAAGACCCGGTTTCCCTGCGTGACGTCCAAATAGGTCTGCTCAGCAGGAACCGTCCCCAAGCCAGCGCTGAGAAGCCCCGGTGACAACCCGGCCCCCACAAGCTCTTCGACCCCAGTGCCACTTGGCAGCAGGGCAATCGTCACATGAGTCGACGCTGGCGCTGTTCTCGTGCCTGTAAGCGGCGTTCGGGTAGGGGGTGGAGCGTCTTGTACTTTTTCGTCAAGCGGCCCTCGATAGGCGAGCGCCGACCCACCGAAAAAGTTAAGCGGAACCCCCTGCCCGAACGCCGCCACCGCCAGGGAAAACACCGCTATCGTCAACCCAATGGCCGACCGCACTTTCGCCAAGTTCACATTTTTCAAGGTCGATCCCGCCTGGCGCCGCCGCGACGCCGATCTCCGAGCCGCCGACAAGCAGGAGTTCCTCGCCGCCTGCGAGGACTTCGCCCTCGACCGCTCGTTGCGCGCCTACTCAACCATAGGCACGCGCGGCGACGTCGACCTGGTCATCCTGGCCCAGAGCCCCAGCCTCGACGCCCTGCACACCTTCCACGTCGTGCTCGGCCAGAGCGGCCTGGCCAAGTGGGCCGAGACGCCCTACTCGTTCCTCTCGATGACCAAGCGCTCGCCCTACTCGGAGGAGCAGGCACGGCCGGAGATATGCGTCTCCGAGCGCAAGTACATGTTCCTCTACCCGATGGTGAAGCAGCGGCGCTGGTACGGGCTGCCCGCGGAGGAGCGCGGAAGGATCATGAAGAGCCACATCGAGGTCGGCCGCCGCCACCCGGAGATCGCGATCAACACCTCCTACTCCTTCGGCCTCGACGACCAGGAGTTCGTCGTCGCCTTCGAGGGCGACGACCCGGGGATGTTCCTCGATCTCGTGCAGGAGCTGCGGCCGACCGAGTCGAGCGAGTACACAGAGCTGGAGACGCCGATCTTCACCTGCGTGGCGCTCTCGCTGCGAAAAGCCCTCGACGCGCTTGACGGCGTGCCCAGCGCCGTCGCCGCAGGCGCATGAGCGTCGAGGCGCTCAGCTACGCGATCAACGAGCAGGACCACCTGGTCAGAGCCGACGAGGGGTACTACAGCTTTGCCGCGGAGAACGGCTGGGCCGAGGCAGGGACCAGCCTCGGCCGTTCCCTCTGGGACTACGTCGCTGGAGACGAAATGAAGAAGCTGCAGCGGATCCTGATTAGGCGGGTGCGCGACGAGGTCGGCGACGTCAAACTTCCCTTCCGCTGCGATGGGCCGGGCGTGCGGCGGGAAATGGACATCCGAATCGTCGCCCGGCCGGGTGGCCGCGCGGTTCTCTTCTCCGCACGACTGCGCTCCGAGGAGGAGCGCGAGATACCGCAGCCGCTGCTCGACCCCGATGCCCCCCGCGGCGAGGACACTCTGACGATGTGCGGCTGGTGCGACCGCTTCGAAGTCGACGGCGAGTGGGTCGAGGTCGAGGAGGCGGCGCAGCGGCTGGAGCTGTTCAACCGCCCCGAGCTGCCGGCGCTCAGCCACGGCATCTGCCCCGGCTGCAGCGAGATGCTGCTCGCCGCGTAGGCGCCGCGCCGAGTTCCCTATCCTTTCGCTCCCGCAAAATCCCGAACTGCATCAACTTTTCTCCCAGCAGATAGAGAAGTTGATGCAGCTCGCGACGTGAAGGCCCTATGACCCAGATCGGAACACCTGAGAACCCCGTCCGCGTCGCCATCGTCGGCGCCGGCCCGTCCGGCTTCTACGCCGCCGAGCACATCCTCAAAGGCGAGGACGTGCACGCCCAGGTCGACCTCTTCGACCGCCTCCCCACCCCCTTCGGCCTCGTCCGCGGCGGCGTCGCTCCCGACCACCCGAAGATCAAGTCGGTGATCCGGGTCTACGAGAAAACTGCGGCGCGCGAGGGCTTCCGTTTCTTCGGCAACGTCAAGGTCGGCCACGACATCGAGGTCGAGGACCTCGAGCGGCTCTACCACGCGATCGTCTTCACCGTCGGCTGCGAGACCGACCGCCAGCTCGGCATCCCTGGCGAGGAGCTGCCGGGCAGCCACGCGGCCACCGCCTTTGTCGGCTGGTACAACGCCCACCCCGACTACGCGAGCGAAGAGTTCGACCTCTCCTGCGAGAGGGCCGTCGTGATCGGCAATGGCAACGTGGCGATGGACGTCGCCCGGATGCTGGCGCTGACCGACCACGAGCTGCGCCAGACCGACACCGCCGACCACGCGATCGAGCTGCTCGACGCGAAGAGGATCCGCGAGATCGTCGTGCTCGGCCGCCGCGGCCCGGTCCAGGCCGCCTTCACCAATCCCGAGATCAAGGAGCTCGGTGAGATGGAGGACGCCGACGTCGTCGTCGATCCGGCCGAGGTCGAGCTCGACCCGGCCAGCATCGCCTATCTCGAGTCCGAGGAGGCCGACAAGACGACTCGGGTCAACGTCGAGACCCTGCGGGAGTTCTCCCAGCGCCAGCCGGAGGGCAAGAAGCAGCGGATCGTCCTGCGCTTCCTCGCCTCACCGGTCGAGATCCAGGGCGACGGCAAGGTCGAGAGGATCGTGATCGGGCGCAACGAGCTGGCCGAGGAGGGCGGCACGCTACGCGCCCGCGATACCGGCGAGCGCGAAGAGCTGGATTGCGGCCTGGTCCTGCGCTCGGTCGGCTACACCGGCATCCCGATCGAGGGCGTCCCCTTCGACGAGAAGCGCGGCCTGATCCTCAACGAGGGCGGCCGTGTGCTCGACTCCCACGACTCCGGGCACAAGGTCGGCCACTACACCGCCGGCTGGATCAAGCGCGGGCCCTCGGGCGTGATCGGCACCAATAAGAAGGACGCGCTGGAGACGGTCCAACACCTGCTTGCCGACATCGAATCGCAAACCCTGCTCGGCCCGGAGAGCCCCGACCCGGGCGCAGTCGAAGCCCTGCTCGCCGAGCGCGGCGTCCGTTACGTCAGCTTCGAGGACTGGCAGGCGATCGACCAGGCCGAGGTCGGTCGTGGCGAGCCCCATGGCCGCCCCCGGGTCAAGTTCGTCCGGGTCGAGGACATGATGCAAACCCTCGGCGAGCGCGTCTAGAGCCCGGCTCCCGCCCTCCCGCTCGCCGCTTCCTCTCCGTCACCCTTCGCCGGCAGGCTCGGCCGGCGGTTTCAGGCCGATCAGGTCGATCATGTAGATGCGGACGTAGGGCGCATAGCCCCAGCTCGGCTTCCACCGCGGATACACCAGCTTCGGGGGCAAGATGAGCTCACGCCGACCGCCTACCTTCATGCCTGGTAGGCCTACCCTCCAGCCCTTGACAGTTCCGTCGAGCCCAAAGCTGCTTGGGCCATTGCGGCCGGTGCGGCTCCGTCTCTGCACTTCGGGGTACATCGCCTGGAAGAAGCGGACGTAGACGGTGTCATGCTTCTTCAGGGTCGCGCCGGAGCCCTCGCGCAGGTCGGTGATCTTGATGTGCTTCGGCGGCGGCCCGCTCTGCTTGGCGATCGTCAGCTTTGGAAGCTTCGCGATTTCCGCCTTGGACATCACGAGGCCTTGCTTTCGCTCCCGAGCGTAAAGCGCCACCCCCCTCTTTTTCACATGAAGGAGGTGAATCACATAGATGACCGGCACATTGTCGAAAGTCATTCGCGACGGAACGGTCAGTTCACGCCGGCCTCCGACTCTCATCCCAACCAGCCCCTTTGCCAAGCCTTCGTTTAGACCTGGCCCAAACTCGACTTTGAGAGGATCGTAGGGGTACTGCCATTCTCCATATGGCTTCCCGGTCCCGTACTCGACCGCCCTGGAGAGGACCGTGATCTCGACCCGAGGTTTGTGGGAAATGGGTGGAATCGCGGTGCCCTTCCCCTTGACGAGGTCTTTGATCGCCAGATTTTTGGGCTGCGCGGGGGGCACCTGAGCAGGCGGGGACGTCGCCGAGGCACGCCGAGCGGAAGTCGTATCCCCCTCCCCACTGCTCCCGCAGGCACTGAAAAACAGTGCCCCCAGCACGAGGCCTACGGTGCTTACCCGTTGAACCTTGATTAGCGAAAGAATTTCCACGCAAAAATCATAGGCCACAACCGGCGCTCAAACAGTGGGGACCGTTAGCTCATGACAGCCGTGCTGACGCTACCGATGCCGAGCAGGCCCGGGCCTACGTGGGCGCCCAGGACCGCGCCGATCTCTGACGTGAAGACTGGCTCGCAGCCAAAGATCTCGCGACCGTCTTCGATCAAACCCGCCGCCGTCTCGTCGTCTTGGATGTGCTGGACGACCCAGGCATCGAGCCCCGACTCATGGCGCCGGCGCGCGTAGTCGCGCAGACGCTCGATCGAGCGGGCGCGGGTGCGGACGCGCTCGACCGGCGTGATCTCCTCCTCGAGGGTGAGGATCGGCTTGATCTTCAGCGCCGAGCCGATCCAGGCCCGAGCTCCGCCGATGCGGCCGCCACGGCGCAGGTACTCGAGCGTGTCGATGGCGAACCACATCTTCAGCTCCTCGCGCGCCCGCTGGGCCCGCGCGCGAACCGCTTCGCCATCCTCGCCGCTCGCCGCCGCTGCCGCCGCTGCGAGGACGCAGAGCCCCATCCCGCCCGCTGCAGAACGCGAGTCGAAAAGGTGGATTCGCTCTCCCCCCTTGCCCTCGGCGACAAGTCGCTCGCGGGCCTGCCCGGCCGCCTCGAAGGTTCCCGAGATACCGGATGAGATGTGGATCGAGACAATTTCGCGCCCTTGGTCGAGCAGCGGCTCGTAGACGGACACGAAATCCCCGATCGAGGGCTGCGAGGTCGTCGCTCCGCCTTCGGAGGCCCGCAGGCGCTCGTAGAACCCGGCGTAGTCGGAGATCTCGGCCTCCGGCTCCTGACGCCCGTCGACCGCCACGTAGAGGCTGATCGTGAGAATCCCGTGCGAGGCCACCAGCTCGGCGGGAAGGTAGGCCGTCGTGTCGCAGACCACCGCGGTTGGAGCGCCGGAACTCAAGGTGAGCGATTCTCGCAGACCTCTCGCTACACTTTGTGAAGTGACCGACTCACCGCAAGAGGCGATCTCCCTCACCGACAAGGCTGCCGGCAAGATCGCAGAGCTGCTCGGGACCCAGGAGGGCGGCGAGAGCCAAGCCCTTCGCGTCGCCGTTCGGGGCGGCGGTTGCTCGGGCTTCCAGTATGCGCTCGCCTTCGATCGCGCGAAGGACGACGATCACGTCTTCGAGGTCGATGGCGTCTCGGTGGTCGTAGACAAGGTCAGCATGCAGTTCGTCTTCGGCTCCGAGGTCGATTACGTCGAAGGCCTGCAAGGCGCCGGCTTCCAGGTCAACAACCCGAACGTGGTTGCGGCCTGCGGCTGCGGCTCGTCCTTCCAGGTCAAGGACGACGCTGCCGAGCACGCGGCAGTCTGATCGGTTATCGCAAGAAAATCTGACTAAAATCGCAGCGCTTGCTCATGCTGCGGGAGGGAACCAAGAAGCTGGCGCGGTACGCCTGGGGACCGGGGCTGGTGGCTGCTGCCCTGCTACTGGCAAGCTGCGGAGGCGCCGGCTCGGCGCAGGTGACGTCTGTACTCGACCTCAAAAGCCCGGGCTTGCAGGCCAATGGCGAACTCAAGCGGAACATCCGCTGCGGTTGGGGATCTCTCTGGGTACCCCTGGACTGGGGCAAGCTTCCCGAGGACACCAAGGAACTCGCGATCTACCTCGGACGCTTCGAGGAGACGAAAGAAAACGGTAAGCCGAAAGCGGTCGTTCATTTCGCCGACCTGGTCAGCAAATTCAAACCCAGCGAACACCGGCTCGTTGCCAACGTGCTTCCGGAAGGCGTCAGCTGGTCCTACTTTGGGTCCAACTGCCTCCCGCCGCCGGGGGGAAGAGGCCAAAGCATCCTGCTCGAGGTCTTTGCCCTGGATCGCATCCACCAACGAACGATGACCCGGAATCTGGCGACTCGGCTGACGGAAGAAGCCTTGGCCAAGCCCAACCCGACCGAAGAACCTCGGTCGGCGGGGGAACTTACGGGGGACGCAGTAGCCGTCGGCCGACTGATCACCCCGTATACGACGGGGCCCCACGGCATCGCCCTCCCCCGTTAGGAGAACCCTCGAGAGAGGGGTCGTAACCGGCGGATGTGTCTATTCGATCTGCAGCGGCGGCGACTGCGCCGGCGCTGCGGCCTGCGCGGATACCGCTTCGGGCTGCTCGACGCCGAGTGCCTCGGCGAGCTCCCCCGAGTCGAACATCTCCTCGACGATGTCGGCACCGCCAAGCAGCTCGCCTTTGACGTAGAGCTGCGGAAAGGTCTGCCAGTCCGAGATCTCGGTGGTGACTTCCCGGATCGGCTGCAATGCCGGCAGCACGTCGATGGCGCCGTACTCCACGTCCATCGCATCGAGCACCTGCACAACCCGCATCGAGAAGCCGCAGCGAGGCATCTCGGGGGTGCCCTTCATGAAGAGCAGCACCGGGTTGGCTGCGATCAGCTCTTCGACCTTTTGCTTCAGCTCGGCGTCGGCCATCGCATCGATTGTAGAGATCGCCGCATCCGACATACACCACACCCCAGTGGGGTCAATGTCGGATGCGCCTCTATGGAGCCTCGGTCTTCAGAGAGAGCGCGTGGATCGCTCCGTCGTCGAAGCGCGGCTTGACGGCGGCCTTGACCAGGCGGTGCTGGTCGAGGCGGGACAGGCCCTCGAACTGAGGTGCGAAAACGGTGGCTCGCAGGTGATCGCCCGTGCCCGTCTCGTCGGCGACCTCGACCTTGGCGCCGGGCAGCGCCGCCTCGATCATCCCTCGTATCTCAGCCAGATCCGCCACGGCGCAGATGCCCTAGCGGCGGCGGCGCAGCATCATCAGGCCGCCGAGGGCGAAGCCGGCAACGGCGGCACCGACGATCAGCTGGGAGCGGTGCTCGCGCACCTGGCGGCGCCAGTCGGTCAACTCGGTGACGCGGCCCCGCAGAGCTTCTACAGAGCCTCCGAGGTCGCGGCGCTGGAGGTCGATGTCACGGCGGATCTCTGCAGCCGAACGGCCCGGCATACCTGCCGTCGGCGGGCGTACCGGCTCAGGTTGAGCGCTCACGGCCCTCCCTCCCCTTCCAGCGTCGTCTTGATTAGCTTGGCCTCTTCGATCGCCTGTTCGGGCATCGGCGGGGCGCCGGCCTGGACCGAGCGGTAGGCGAAGAACCCGGCGCCGGCGGCGATCAGCAGGAACAGCGCCGCCTCGACGAAGAACCCCGGCCAGGCGTTGCCGTCGAAGACCTCTTCGGCAAGCAACCAGGCAAAGCCCTCCATGAACAGGATCAGCGCCAGGAAGGCAAAGGTGCCCGCGGCGAGACCGACGGCAGAGCCGCGCAGGATCTTGCCGACTTTCTCGGCGATCTCCGTCTTGGCGAGCTCGATCTCCTCGCGGACGAGCGACGAGCTCTTCTCGGCGACATCGAAGACCAGCTCGCTGACCGAGCGATCCTCCTGGGGCGGTGGGGGTGTGCCGGCGCCGTCGGGCACGCTACTCCGGCGGCTCCTCGTCGAAAATACGGCGCCAGGCGAAGGCGGCGATGCGAGCAGCGACCACGCTGGCAAGGGCGCTGCTGGCGGCCAGGAGGCCGCTCCAGGCAAGCCGTTTGACGATCTCGTTGTCCATCGCGCCCGACCTTACCTATCGCGGCTCGAGACCGTCGCAGATCGTCGCCACCACAAGAGTCCTTGCCTGGTCGAAGTCCGTGTCGGAAGCCGGGATCACCTCGAAGATCCAGCCGGAGAGCAGCTGCTCGATCGCTCCGTAGAAGGACATCGAGGCAAAGGTGGGGTCGATGTCGCGGCGGAACACGCCGGCCTCTTGGCCCTCGGCGACGATCTTGGCGATCGAGTCGTAGGCGCGACGAATCTCCGGCAGGTGGGTGCGGCCGAAAGAGTTGGCGGCCCGCGTTACCTCGACGATGATCACCTTCATCAGCTCGGGGTCGTGGCGGTAGGAATCGACGATGAAACCGGCGACGGCCTCGAGCTTGGCCCGCGGCGAAGCGCCCTCCCGATCGGTCTCCTCGATCGCCGCCAGTAGCAGCGACCAGCGCTCGCTGAAGAGCTCGTTGAGGACCTCGTCCTTGGACTTGAAGTAGTGGTAGACGAGGCCGTAGGCGACGCCCGCCTCGTCGGCGATATCGGAGACACGGGTCGAATGAAAGCCCTGGCGGGCAAAGACCCGGATTGCTGCGTCGAGGATCTGACGGCGCTTATCGACCGCGGGAGCGGTGGCCTTTGCCATCAGGCGTGCGCCTCCGTCAGCTGCGGCCACGAGTAGGTGCGGGGCCGGCGGTTTGCGAGGGACGGCAGCGACTCGCGGACGCGATCCTGGGCGGAGAGGTCGAGGTCGGCGGCGACGAAGCACGCCCCGTCAGGAGCCGTCGCCAGCATCGCGCCCCAGGGGTCGACGATCGCCGAGTGGCCGTGGGAGTGGAAGTGCGGCGGGGCCTCGCCGACCTGGTTCGGGGCGAGGACGAAGGCCTGGTTCTCGATCGCCCGCGCCCGCAGCAGCGGCTCCCAGTGGTCGCGGCCGGTTGCGGCGGTGAACGCCGATGGAACCGCGAGGATCCGGGCGCCGCGCACCGCGAGGATTCGGTACAGCTCCGGAAAGCGCAGGTCGTAGCAGACGCTGAGCCCGATCGTGGTGTCGCCGAGCGACGCCGAGACGATCTCCTCGCCGGGCTCCTCATAATCGGACTCGCGGTAGGCGATGCCGTCGACATCGACGTCGAACATGTGGATCTTGCGGTAGACGGCGACGTCCTCGCCGTCGGGCCCGATCAGAACCGAGGTGTTGAACGCCTTGCCCGCGGGGCCCTGCTCGGGGATGCTGCCGGCAAGCAGGTGGACGCCGAGTTCCCTCGCCCAGGCGCGGGCGGCGGTGAGGCTCGGCCCGCCGAGCGTCTCCGCGCCAGCCAGTAGCTCCTCGCCGCCGGCGAGCAGGTTCCACTTCTCCGGCAGCGCGACCAGCTCGGCCCCATCGGCCCCCGCGGCATGCACAAGCGACTCGGCGGCGGCGAGGTTGCGGTCCTTGTCGCTGGTGGAATTGAGTTGTACGACTGCTGCGCGCAAAGCGCTTTCACCTCACCTGGTTGACTGACCAGTCAATCGGTGAGCCAGTATAGGTGCCTTCTCGACAACCCAGTGCGGTCGCCATTTCAACTGCACAGCGGTTGAAATGGCGACCGCGGGACGGTCGGGGCGGGGTGCGTCGGTCAGATTCGCATTGCGCGGCGGATCACGGCGTCGAGAGCACGATCGGGCAAGAGCCGCTTGAGCAATGCCTGGCCGCGTGCATCGACCCCGACCAAGTAGCGGGTGCGGGGATGCGACGCGCTCAGGGCATGGACGACAGCGGCTGCGACCTTTTCAGGGGGGATTCCGCGTTCGGCGGTGCGCTTGATGGCGACGCGGAAGCGCTCGATCGTCGCGCCATAGAGCTCCTCCTGTGCTGCCGGAGCGCGCCCCGCGACCTCATCGGCGATCTGTTCGCCTCGCTCCCAGATCGGAGTATCGATCGAGCCGGGCTCGATCACCGCAACACCGATCTTCCACGGCCGCAGCTCCTGGCGCAGGCAGTCCGCAACAGCCTCGACCCCAAACTTGGCCGCGTGGTACGGGGCGCCAAATGGCAGCCCCATGCGCCCACCGATCGAGCTGACGAAAACGACCCGACCCGTGGCGAGGCGGACCAAGGGGAGCACCGCCTGCGTCACCGCGACCTGCCCGGTGAGGTTGACCTCGATCTGGCGCCGGAAGTCCTCGAGTGGAATCGTCTCCAGCGGGCTGAGCACCGCGATACCCGCATTGTTGACCAGTCCGTCGAGGCCGTCCTCCCCGACCTGCTCGCCGATCAGCTCGGCCGCAGCGGCAACCTGCGTCGCGTCGATGAGGTCGAGCATCACCGGGACCAGCCTGTCCGAGCCCGCGGCCCGCAGCGACTCCGCATCCTCCTCCCGGCGCACACCGGCAAAGATCCGCCAGCCCTCGCGGTCGAGCCGCAGAGCCGTCGCCCGGCCGATGCCGGTGGACGCGCCGGTGACGAGCGCCGATCGCACCGGCCCCAGGCTACCCAAGCCCGCTGACTTCGTCTTTAGTTCCGCATACCGGAACTAAAGACGAAGTCAGCGGCGGAGTTGGGGGGCGTAGTCTGTTTTGGCGCATGGCTGCGATTGAGAAGGACGACGGCGAGCGCAAGCAGGTGACGGTGCTGTTCGCCGATGTGAGTGGCTCGATGGACCTGGCCGAGGGGCAGGACCCGGAGGAGTGGCGCAAGATCATGCAGCGCTTCTTCGCCATCCTCGCCGAAGCGGTCGAGCGCTTCGAGGGGACCGTCGACAAGTTCACCGGCGACGGGATCATGGCCGTCTTCGGCGCCCCCGTCGCCCACGAGGACCACGCGCGGCGTGCCTGCTACGCCGCCCTACAGATGCTCGACGACGTTGCCGAGTACGCAGCCGAGCTGCGCCGCGGGCCCGGCCTCAACTTCTCCACCCGGATCGGGATCAACTCGGGCGAGGTGGTGGCCGGCGCGATCGGCGCCGGCGGCGAGGGCTCCTACACCGCGATCGGCCACACCGTCGGCCTCGCCCAGCGGATGGAGGCCCTGGCGGAGCCGGGAACCGTCTACCTGACCGAGGCTACCGCCGCGCTCGCCTCGGGGTTCCTCGACCTGAAGGAGCTGGGCGAGTTCGACATCAAGGGCGCAAGCCGACCGGTCGAGGTATTCGAGCTGGCCGGGATCGGCTCCGTGCACTCGCGCCTCGACCTCTCCCGCGAGCGCGGCTTCTCGCGCTTCGTCGGACGCGACGACGAGATGGGCGTACTCGAGGGAGCGCTCGCCCGCGCCGAGGCCGGCAAGGGTGCCGTAGTGGGAGTAGTCGCCGAGCCGGGAGTCGGCAAGAGCCGCCTCGGCCACGAGTTCTGCGAGCGCTGCCGCGAGCGGGGGATCGAGGTCTTCGAAGCCCAAGCCCAGTCGCACGGCCAGTCGACTCCCTTCATGCCGGTCCTAGAAATGCTCCGCGCCTACTTCGGGATCGGCGACGGCGAGCCGGAGCGCCTGACGCGCGAGAAGATCGCCGGCCGGGCGCTATTGCTCGACCCCGGCTTCGCCGAGGACCTGCCGCTGGTCTTCGATTTCCTCGGGGTACCGGACCCTGACCGCCCGGTCGCCCAGATGAGCCCCGAGGCACGGGCACGGGCGCTGAGCAGGCTCGTCTGCCGGCTTGTCAACGCACCCCGTCGCGGCCACACGGTGGTGCTTGTGGTCGAGGACCTGCACTGGATGGACGAGGGCAGCAACGCGATGCTGGGCGAGCTGGTCACCTCGGTCGAGGGCACCAAGACGCTTGCGATGGTCAACTTCCGCCCCGAGTACTCCCCGGCCTGGGGCAACTCGCCGATCTACCGCGAGGTCTCCCTGTGGCCGCTGGGACGGGAGCACACCCGCGAGCTGCTGTGCGACATCGCCGGGGAGGACCCTTCGCTCGACGGCCTCGAGGAGCCGATCCACGAGCGAACCGCCGGCAATCCTTTCTTCGTCGAGGAGATCGTCCGCGAGCTGGTCGAGGCCGGCCACTTCGAGGGCCGGCGAGGCGCCTACCGTCTAGTGCGCCCGGTCGAGGAGGCCGGCGTTCCCTCCACCGTCCAGGCGGTGCTCGCCGCCCGCATCGACCGCCTCGAGCCGGACGCCAAGCAACTGCTCCAGGTCGCCTCGGTCGTCGGCAAGGAGGTCGGGACCAGGGCTCTGGGCCTGACTGCAGGGCTGGGAGAGGAGGCTCTGAACCCGGCGCTGTGCGAGCTGGTCGACGGTGGTTTCCTCTACGAAGCCGAGCTGTATCCGGAACGGGTGCTCGCCTTCCACCACCCGCTTACCCAGGAGGTCGCCTACGGGAGCCAACTTGGCGAGCGGCGGGCAGCCACGCACGCGGCGGCGGCACGGGCGACGATCGAGCTCGAGCCCGAGCGCCTCGACGAGCTGGCGACGCTTGTCGCCCACCACATGGAGGCCGGAGGCGAAACCCTGGAAGCGGCCCGCTGGTCAGCCCGGGCCGCACATTGGGCGGGACACACGCGCCCTCAGGACGCCCTGCGACTGTGGCAGCGAGTCACGGCTCTGGCGGCCGAGCTGGACGAGAGCGAGGAGACGATGGCGCTGGCCGTCTCTTCGCGAATGCTGCAGCTCGAATACGCCTGGCGACTCGGGATGGAGCGCCAGGAAGCGGATGCACTGGCCAGGGAGGCAACCGAGATCGCCGAACGGATGGGCGACGTGCAGGCGCTGGCGATGCTGAAGCTGCTGACCTCAGCGAGGCCGGGCGTCGCGGAGCGTTCGGCCGAATGGGTCTCCGCCGCCCGCGAAGCGATGCAACTCGCTGACGAAACCGGCGACCCAGCGCTTCGAATCGCGATAAGGAGTGCCGGGGCCTACGCCCACATGTGCGCCGGGGACCTCGATGCGCTGGAAAGGACCATCGACGAGCTGCTCGAGCTGACCGGCGAAGACCCCCGCCTGGGCGCCGGCATCGTCGTCGACTGCCCGATCGCCTGGGCGCTGATGGCCAAGGCGGTGGCCCTGCGCGAGCGTGACCGTCCGGAGGAGGCAGGAGAGCTGCTCGACGAGGCCCTGCGGCTTGCCCGCGAGCACGACGATCCCGAGACCGAAAGCTGGATCCGGGGGTCGAAGAGCCTGCTGGTCGCCGACCGGGGAGAGTTCGAGGCGGCCCTTGCCCTGGCCCGCCGCAACTGCGAGCTGACCGAGCAGCTCGGCGATGTCTTCTCCCGCAGCACGGCGCTCACCTCGATGGCCTATGTGCAGCATGAGGCAGGCGACAACGAGACGGCTCTCGAGACGATCGAGCGAGCCGACCGCCTCTACCGCGAGGCAATGGGGTCGGGTGGGGAGACCGAGGCCTGGCGCTCCACCCTGCGCGCCCGTGCTCTGCTCGGACTTGGCCTTACCGACGACGCCCTCACGGAGGCGAATTGGGCGGTTGACACGGCTCGGCGCAGAGAGATGGGCTGGCAGATCCCCGCAGCGCTCCACACTCGCGCCCAGGCACGGTCGGCAGCCGACGCATCCGGAGTCGAGGAGGCGCTGAGCGAAGCGGCCGAGGCAGCCAGAAGCCGCGGGCACCTGATGACGCTGCGCAAAATCGAAGCCGACCGCGCTCGCCTCGCGCCGGGCAGCGCGGCCACCCCGAGTCCATAGCCGTCCCGGGAGCGGGCATCGCTACCCCTGGGTTGCCACCGGAAGCCGAATGGTCACCTGCCGCTGGCACGCTGTGGGTTGTCTGGGAAGTCCCCGGCGTGGCTCAGCACTTCGATGAGACGGCACAGCTGAACTGTTAGAGATCTCATCCCCGGCTGGCTCGATGGCGCTCGAGCTCGGCCACCATCAGCTTGGTGTGCATCGCGGCGATCAGGTCCTGCAGGGGCTGGGCACCTGATTCGAGCATCTCGACCACGCGCTCGGGCGGGACCTCGCCGGCGAGGCGCTCCATCACCACCTCGACCTCCTGGCGGACGAGGTCTTCCAGCGCGGTCTTGTAGCGCAGGGTGTCGTAGACGGTGAAGCCGATCTGCTCGTCGTAGCCGCCGGCGCGAAAGCGGCTGATCGCCTCGATGATCTTGATGTCCGACGGCGAGTAGCCGCGACTATTGGGGCTGAGGACCTCCAGCTTCTCGAGCCGGTCGAGCACGTCCTTGGGGACGCCGTAGCGCTCGCGGACCTCGGCGGCGCTGGTGCGGGTGCGCTCTCCGGCGAGGGCGCGGTCGAGGATGCGGTCCTCGAGATCGACCAGGGCGCGGGCCCGCTCGGGATCCTCATCGAGGACCAACTTGATCGCCTTAAGCGGCATAAAGCGCTCCTCCTGCAGCTGCTTGATCAGCTTGATCCGGTCGACGAACTCCGGCGAGTAGTAGGCCATGTTGCGGCTCGTCTTGACCGGCTCCGGCAGCAGCCCCTCGCGCAGGTAGTGCTTGATCGTCGGCGCCGGCACGCCGGAGGCCTCGGCCAGCTCGCCCATCCGCAGCAGGTCGCCGTTGGCGCCGTTGCCACTCATGCCCGGAAGGTCGTTGCGGCGTCGGCGCTGGGGCCTGCGGCCGCGCCCGACTCCTTCATCGCCGCGATCTCCTCGGCCGAGTAGCCGGCCTCGGCCAGAACCTCGTCGGTGTGCTCGCCGAAGGCTGGCGCCGGGCGGGTCGGGTCGGCGGGGGTGCGACTCATCTTCACCGGGGCGCCGAGCTGGCGGACCGTGCCCAACTCGGGCTGCTCCACCTCGACCACCATCCCCCGCTCCCGCACCAGCTCGGAGTCGAGCGCCTCGTCGATCTCCAGCACCGGCTCGATGCAGCAGTCGTGCTCGTCGTTGAAGGCCTTCCATTCCGCCCGCGTGCGCGAGCGGAATACCTCGGCGATCTTCTGCCATGCCTCGGAGCCCGGCGCCGCGAACTGCTCCTCGATCAGGTCCGGGCGCTCCGCCCCGTTGCAGAAGGCGGCCCAGAACTTCGGCTCCAGCGCCCCGCAGCTGACCCAGCCATCGCTCGCCTCATAGGGCAGGTAACAGGCCAGGCCGCCGGCGAGCTGCTGCTCGCCGCGCTTGGGCACCTCGCCGTCGCAGAAGTAGCGGCCGGCGACCATCGCCAGCCAGGAGAGCGCGCCGTCGGCCATCGAGACGTCGACCATCTGCCCCTCGCCGGATCGGCGCCGCTCGTGCAGCGCCGCCATCACCCCAAAGGCCGCCATCAGGGCGCCGCCGCCGAGGTCGGCGATCTGGCCGCCCGACTGCACCGGCGGGCCGTCCTTGGCTCCGGTCAGCCCGAGCACACCGACCAGGCCGAGGTAGTTCATGTCGTGCCCGGCGCGCTGGGTGTAGGGGCCGTCCTGACCGTAGCCGGTGATCGCGCAGAAGACGATGCCCGGGTTGGCCTCGCGCATGCGCTCGTAGCCGACGCCGAGCCGGTCGAGCACTCCCGGGCGGAAGCCGTCGATGACGACGTCGTGGCTCTCAACCAGGCGCAGCAACGCCTCGCGGCCCTGCTCGGACTTGAGGTCGAGCCGGACCGAGCGCTTGCCCCGGTTGAGCGAGAGGTAGAGCGCCGAGCGCGTGCCCAGCTCCTGCTGCTCGTCGCTTCCGTAGTAGGGCGGCGCCCAGCGGATGTAGTCACCCATGCCGGTGTCCTCGACCTTGAGCACCTCGGCACCGAGGTCGGCGAGCAGAAGCGAGCAGAAGCCGCCCGGCAGCAGCCGGGAGAGGTCGAGGACCTTGACGTCGCTAAGCGGGAGAGCGCTCACGCTTCGGCACTCCCAGCAGCTCGCGGGCCTCGGCGACGCCGGCGACTCTGCGGCCGACGTCCTCGGCCATCTGGCGCGCCTTGGCGATCAGGTCCCCGTTGGATCGCGCCATCTCGCCGTTGGGCAGGTAGAGGTTGTCCTCGACCCCGGCGCGGACGTTGCCGCCCAGCACCAGCGCGGCGCCGAGCAGCTTCCACTGGTCGCGGGAGATGCCGATCGTCTGCCACTGGTTCTCGCCCTCGGCGCCACCGGGAATCTGGTCCGCCATGAAGCCGACGTTGCGCGGGGTCGGCCGGATGCCACCGTTGACCCCCATCACCAGCGAGATCTGCAGCGGCGTGCGCTCCAGCAGTCCCATGTCGATCAGCGGGTCGAGGTTGGCGACGTGACCAGCGTCGAAGCACTCGTGCTCGGGCTTGATCCCCAGCTCGCGCATCGCCGTGAGGAACTCGATGATCGTGTCGAAGCTGTTTTCGAAGACCGCCTTGAAGACGAAGTCCTTGCGCCGGGAGCTGTACTTGGCGTAGTTCATCGAGCTCATGTTGAGCGCGGCCACGTCGGGCCTCAGCGCCCGCAGGTACTCGATCCGCTTCTCGATCGGGATGCCGATCGCCCCGGTCGAGTAGTTGATGATCACGTCCCCCACCTCGGCCAGGATCGCCTCGGTGATCGCCTGGAAGTCCTCAACCTCGTAGGAGGGCGTGCCGTCGGGCTTGCGGGCGTGGATGTGGATCTGCGAGGCGCCCTCGTCGACCGCGCGCCGCGCCTCCGCCGCGTACTCCTCGGGCGTGTAGGGGATTGCCGGGCACTGATCCCGGTTGGCGATCACCCCGCTGATCGAGCAGCTGATGACGACTGGATCTTCGAACGAGCTCACTGTCCCTCCTCCTTCCGGTGCGCTTTAACTCGGTATATCGGGGGAAAGGCGCACCGGAACGTCATACCGGCATCACCCCGTGGCGCTTCTTCGGCTTCTCTACGTGCTTGTTGCGGGCCATACGGAGGGCGTTGGCGATCGTCGGGCGCGTCTCGCGCGGGTCGATCACGTCGTCGATCACGGCGTTGCCGGCGGCGATGTAGGGGTCGATCTGCTCGCGGACCGCGTTCAGCATCGCCTCTTTCGTCGCCTCGGGATCGTCGGAGGCCTCGATCATCGAGCGACCGATGATGTTGACGGCGCCCTCGGCGCCCATCACCGAGATCTCGGCGCCGGGCCAGGCGACGATCAGGTCCGGCTCGTAGGCCTTGCCGCACATCACGTAGTAGCCGGCGCCGTAGGCCTTGCGCACGACCACTGTCACCTTCGGCACCGTGGCGCGGCTGACCGCGTAGAGCATCTTCGCCCCATGGCGGATGATCCCGGCGTGCTCGACCTTTGCGCCGACCATGAAGCCGGGCACGTCCTGGAGGAAGACGAGCGGGATGTTGAAGGCGTCACAGAGGTTGATGAAGCGCGCCGCCTTGTCGGCTGAGTCGTTGTCGAGGATGCCGGCCAGGTGCTTGGGCTGGTTAGCGACGATCCCCGCCGGCTGGCCACCGAAGCGGGCGAAGCAGGTGATCAGCGTCCTGGCGAACTTCGGCTTGATGTCGAAGAACTCGCCGTCGTCGACGATCTCGCGGATCACGTCGTACATGTCGTAGGGCTGGCGTGAGGAGTCGGGGACGATCTCCATCAGCTTCTCTGAGGCGCGGTCGATCGGATCTGAGACCTCGCGCAGCGGCGGCTTCTCTTCCCAGTTGGCGGGGAAGTAGGAGAGGTACTGCTTGACCCGTTCGATGCACTCGGCGTCGTCCTTCACCTCAAGGTCCCCCACACCCGACTTGCGGCAGTGGACCTTGGCGCCGCCCAGCTCCTCCATCGTGATGTCCTCGCCGGTGACGGCTTTGGTCAGGTGCGGGCCAGCGAGCGCCATCGCGCCCTGGCCGGAGACCATCGGCACGAAGTCGGCGAGCGCCGGGATGTAGGCGGTACCGGCCGCACAGGGCCCCATCATCGCCGCGACCATCGGGATCACGCCCGACATCTCGACCTCTTCGCGAAAGAGGTGGCCCGAGCCGGCGAAGAGCGAGCCCGCTGCCTCCTGGATGCGGGCGCCGGCCGAGTCGAGCAGCCAGATGAACGGCATCCGCTTGGAGAGCGCCATCTCGCGCAGGCGGGTGACCTTGAGCTCGCCGGTCATCCCCATCGAGCCGGCCATCACGGTGAAGTCGTAGGCGGCGACACAGCAGGGGCGACCGTCGACGTCACCCCAGCCGGTGATCACGCCGTCGGCGGGGGCCTCCTTGCCCTCCATCGCCCGCTGGGCGAAGTGGGGACGGCCGTGGATGCCCATCTCGACAAAGGTGCCCTCGTCGACGAGCAGGTCGATCCGCTCGCGTGCGGTCATCTTGCCGCGCTCGTGCTGTTTGGCGATCTTCTCCTCGCCGCCGCCCAGCTTCGCCTTCTCGCGCCGCTCGTGAAGCTGCTCGGTCAGCTCGCCAAGGGGCGCGGTGCCTGGAAGCAGGTGCTTGGTCTCTTGTTCGGTCGCCACTACCGTCCCTTCCACTGCGGATCGCGTTTCTCGAAGAATGCGGTGACCCCCTCGACGATGTCCTCGGTCGAGAAGGTGAGCGAGAGCTGCGAGCGCAGGTACTCGAGCGCGTCGTCGACCGCCATGTCCTGCTGGCGGTACATCGCGTCGTGGCCGAGCCGCATCAGCACCGGGCTCTTCGCGGCGAGCTTCGTCGCCCACTCGGCGACCGCGGCGTCGAACTCCCCGGCCGGGACGACCTTGTTGGCGAGGCCGTACTCGACCGCCTGCTCGGCGCTCAGCCGCTCGCCCAGCAGCATCATCTCGTTGACCTTCTTGCGCGGGACGTTGCGGTAGATGATCGCCATGATCATGTAGGGGAAGGCGCCGACGTTGATCTCCGGCGTGCCGAAGGTGGCGCCCTCTTTGGCGATCAGCAGGTCACAGGAGAGGGCGAGGCCCATCCCCCCGGCGAGGACGTGGCCGTTGGCCGCGCAGAGGCTCGGCTTGCCCAGCCGCGGCATCAGCCTGAAGTATTCGAGGAAGAGGTCGGTGGCGAAGTGCTTGGCGACGAGCGGCACGTCCGCCCCGAAGCCGCCCAGGTCCGCGCCGGCGCAGAAGACTTTGTCGCCCGCACCGGTGAGCACGACCGCCCGCACGTCCTCGGAGTCGCGCGCCGTCTTCATCGCGTCGACCAGCTCGACCAGCATCTGCCCCGAGAGCATGTTGCGCTTCTCGGGGTTGTTGAGGGTCACCGTGGCGACCCCGTCGGCGACCTCGTACTTGACGACCTCGTAGTCCATCGACGAGGGACCATAGCCGAATCGCGTCGAAAGTAGGAAGTGCTACTGTCCACCACGCCGGACGTGTCTGACTTAACCCACGGTATATCGCGGCTTAAGTCAGATACCCCCGTGGCGCCGGGTGGCGCCGACAAACTTCGAACGAGGAGAGAAACCCATGGCGACCGCGACCGACGGCTCCAAAGTCATCAAGCCCAACTTCGAAGAGGGCACCAAGAGCTTCATCTTCAGCCAGGAGCACGAAGACCTGCGCGAGTCGATGGAGGCCTGGGTCAAGAAGGAGATGTACCCGCACCGCAACGAGTGGGAGGACACCTACTGGCCAACCGAGAAGATGAAGCGGGCGGGAGAGCTCGGCTTCCTCGGCCTCTGCTTCCCGGAGGAGTACGGCGGCCAGGGTGGCGACTATTACTACTCGCTGGTCCGCGCCGAGTGCATGAGCTACACCGGCTCCGGCGGCACCAACATGGGCTTCGCCGTGCAGACCGACATGGTCCTGCCGCCGATCCACCTGCTCGGCACCGAGGAGCAGAAGCGCCAGTACCTCGAACCGGGCCTCAAGGGCGACAAGGTCGGCTGCCTCGGAATCACCGAGCCGGGCGCCGGCTCAGACGTGGCCGGCATCCGCACCACGGCGATCCGCGACGGCGACGAATTCGTCATCAACGGTTCCAAGACGTTCATCACCAACGCGCCCCGCGCCGACTTCATCGTCCTCGTCGCCAAGACCGACCCGGAGGAGCGCCACGCCGGCATCACTCTTTTCATCGTCGACCTGCGTGACGAGAACGGCGAGAAGGTCCCCGGTTTCAGCGTCTCGGCCGAGCTGGAGAAGATGGGGATGCACGCCTCCGACACCGGCGAAATCGCCTTCGAAGACGTCCGCGTCCCGGCCAGCGCGATCCTCGGCGAAGAAGGCAAGGGCTTCTACCACATCGCCTGGGAGCTCCAGGGCGAGCGCCTGATCGCCGCCGCCGGCTCCCACGCGGGGGCGGAACGGATGATCGAGAAGACCCTCCTGTACGCCAAGGAGCGCGAAGCCTTCGGCCGCCCGATCGGCAAGTTCCAGGCGATCCGCCACAAGTTCGCCGAGATGGCGACCAAGGCCGAGGCGGCGAAGCAGTTCACCTACGCCACCGCCTGGCGCTTCGGCAACGGCGAGTACCCGGTGCGCGAGATCACGATGGCGAAGCTCTTCTCCTCCCGCATGGCCTGCGAGGTCGCCGACGAGTGCATCCAGATCCTCGGCGGCTACGGCTACATGAAGGAGTACGAGATCGAGCGCGCCTACCGCGACGTCCGCCTCAACCGGATCGGCGCCGGCACCGACGAGGTCATGCTCGACGTGATCGGGAAGAGCTACGGGCTGTAGCGAAAGAGTGAGAGGCGATCAGCCGTTTGTGATGATGACCGTGGCGATCATGCCGAAGATGCCCAGCATCGTCGGACCCCACAACATGAACATGAGCTGCCGGATGTCCCGCACCTCGGAGCGGAGTTCGCGCAGGTCGCTATCGACCCGGTCGAGCCTCTGGTCTAGCCCATCGAACCGCTTATCGATTCCGTTGAACCGCTCGTCAAGTCGTCCGTCAGTCCACATCGTTCGCTCCATGCCGGCAACGCTACCTGGTGCCGGCGCACATGAGACGCGTTGTCTGCGACGAAAGTGTAGCCATACATGCCCGTAATCAAAGATTCGGGCCAGCGCGCAACCCTCCCCCCCTTCGGCGAGGAGCACGAGGAGCTGCGGGAAACCGTCCAGCGTTTCGTCTCCAAGGAGATCGCGCCGAACGTCGACGAGTGGGAGGACGCGCGCGAATTCCCCCGCGAGCTCTACGGCCGCTGCGCCGAGCTGGGCTTCCTCGGGCTGAAGTTTCCCGAGGAGTTGGGCGGCCAGGGCGGCACCCATCTGCACGACGCGATCTGGGTCGAAGAGCTGGCCCGCAGCGGTGGCTCCGGCGGGGTCGCCGCCGGGCTCAACGCCCACACCTCGATCGCGATGCCGCCGATCTTCAACTTCGGCACCGAGGAGCAGAAGCAGCGCTGGCTGGTGCCGGGGATCGCCGGCGAGAAGATCGGCGCCCTGGGGATCACCGAGCCCGGCGCGGGCTCCGACGTCGCCGGCATCTCCACCTTCGCCAGGAAGGTCGACGGCGGCTACGTCGTCAACGGCTCGAAGACCTTCATCACCAACGGTGTCCGCGCCGACTTCCTCGTCTGTGCCGTGAAGACCACGCAGGAGGGCGGCCACGGCGGCATCTCCTTCCTCGTCCTCGAACGCGAGATGCCCGGCTACGAGGTGGCGCAGAAGCTGGAGAAGATGGGCTGGCACTCATCCGACACGGGCGAGCTGGCCTTCACCGACGTCGAGGTGCCCGATGAGAACCTGCTCGGCGGCGAAAACGAGGGCTTCAAGCTGATCATGGCCAACTTCGCCTGGGAGCGGCTGTTGATGGCGATCGGCGCCGTAGGCGCGATGCAGCGCCTGATCGAGATCACGATCAACTATGCCAAGGAGCGCGAAGCCTTCGGCCGCCCGATCGGCAAGTTCCAGGCGATCCGCCACCACGTAGCCGAGATGGCGACCAAGGCCGAGGCCGCCCGCGCCCTCACCTACAACTCCCTCCGCCTCTTCCACGAAAGCCAGGACTGCATCAAAGAGGTGACGATGGCCAAGCTCGTAACCCAGCGCGCCGTCCTCGAGATAGCCGACCAATCCCTCCAGATACACGGCGGCTACGGCTACATGAAGGAGTACGGCATAGAGCGAGCAGTCCGCGACGCCCGCCTAGGCCCGATCGGCGGCGGGACGGACGAGGTCATGAAGGAGATCCTCGGCAAGCTGATGGGGTTGTAGGGGTTAGCGGCGTCCCGGCTGGGCCGCTAACCCCAGTGGTCGCGGACGTACTGGGCGATCTGGATCTCGGGGAGGCTGCGGGTGCTGTTGTTCATCCGCACCCAGAAGACCTCGGCGCCGTCGCTCATCCGGGCCGTGATCGGGGCCGAGGAGCGGGCCACGTCGACCCTGCAGACTTCGCCGCTGCCCAGCTGATCGATCCGAGCGCGGGTGCGCATCACCGCCGCGTGGGTGAGGGCACTAATCAGGTGGGTGGTGAGCCAGTTGAGGAGTCCGTCGGAGCTCTGCGGCTTCACGAGGGGTAGGTCATTCTCCAACCCGATCACCTGGCCGTCGTCGCCGACGCCGATGAGCAGGGTTCCACCGTCGGTGTTGAGGAACCCGGCGATCGTCTTCACCACGGCGTCCTCCATCCGCTTGTCCCTGCGCCGGTCGCGCAGGTTCCAGCGCGCAGTCGACTTGAACTCGACGTCGAAGCTCTCGTCCCGGGCGATCAGCTCTTCGCTCGGCACGGCGAAGAACGCCTTCTCGCCACGGAGCTGCTCCGCCACCAACTCGGCGAACGTGGGGTCGCCCTTGATCCTCGACAGTACCTCCTCCGTGACCCCGTCCACGGCGATCACCGGAAGCGTCGCGGCAGCCTCCGATGGCGACGGGGCGGCAATTGCGTCGCTGGCCGGCTCGGAAGCCTCGTAGACGCTGCCGTCGTCGTCGTAGTAGCTGGCGAAGATGTGGTCGAAGACGATGCCCGCCTTGCGCTCCCAGACCTCCGGCCCGTATGCGTCTTCGGGAAGCTCCTCGAGGATGTCCTTAACCAGGCTGCGGGCCGCCTCGCGCGTCTGCGCTTTGCGGCGCCAGTCCAGGACGAGGCGGTCCTGGATGTGCTCCATCAGCTTGCGCGCTATCCGCTTCACCTCCTCGCGCTCCTCGTCGCTCAGCACCGGGTCCGGCTTGGTCAGCAAGTCGAACACGGCCAGCTCGGGCTCCGACAGACCCTCGCGGGCGGTCCGCTGTTCCTCCTCGGAGAGCTGGCGCGACAGCGCCTGGAGGCGGCGCAGCATCTCGTCGACGTTGAAGCTGCCGGCGTTGTAGTCGTCGATCAGCCGCCGCAGCCGCTCGACCAGATCCCGTCGGCTGGGATTCCTCTGCGCCGCCACCTCGGCCCTCATCTCGAGCTGGCCGATGATGCGCCGCGCGGAGGAGCGCTTCCTGCCTGCGAGCCGCGCGGCCAGAGCATCGAAGTCGATCGCATTGAGGTCGATCAGCGAGGCGGCGTCCCCCGCATCCGCCGCGGCGCGGATCACGTACTCCTCCGCCCCGACCGAGCGGTCGAGCAGATCCTGAACCGCTCCGGAGACGTGGGAGAGATCGGGAGCCGGATCCAGCGAGCGAATCGTCTCGGCAAGATTGCGGGCCACCCCGACCACCCGGATGTGGTCCGTGGCGGCCGGATCGGGCAGGATCGCGGCGAAGCGTCGCCGCACCGCGTCGGAGCGTTCGAGATAGGCCCGCCTGGTGACGTCGTCGACGAGGAGGCTCTCGACCGAGGCGTCGCGCAGGGCGATGAACTCGAAGCCCTCGGCTCGGGCGAGGGTGTCGAGGTCGACGTCCCAGCGCTCGCAGAAGGTCACCAGCTCGCCGATCTCGTCCTCGAGCTCGGCGACCAGCGCCGACTTGTCGCGGATGATCTCCGCTCCCTGCTCACCGTCCCTCGCCCCGGCATAGACCGCGAGTGCCGCCTCGAGATGGCGGAAGACGCCGACGTAGTCGACGATCAGGCCGTTCTCCTTTTCGGGGAAGACGCGATTCGCACGGGCGATCGTCTGCATCAGCGTGTGGTTGCGCATCGGCCGATCGAGGTAGATCGTCGAACAGGAGGGAACGTCGAAACCGGTCATCCACATCGCGCAGACGAAGACCAGCCGGAAGGGGTCATCGGGATCCTTGAAGCGCTCGCCGAGGTCTTCCTTCAGCATCCGCTCGCGGTGCGGCGCGATGTCAAGCCCGGCCTCCCGCATCTCAACGATCTCGTTCTGGGACTGAGAGACGACGACGGCCATGTCGGTCCCCTTCATGAACGCGATCTGCTCGTCCACCCCGATCCGCTCCAGCGCCGGCAGCCGCTCGGCGCGCTCGCGAAGCTCCGCCAGGTGGAGCTCCCACTCCTCGGCGACGAGGTCGTGCATGCGAACGGCGGTCGCCTTGTCGATCGCGACGAACATCGCCTTGCCCAGGAAACCGCGCCCGGCGAAGTGGCGAACGAGGTCGGCGGCGATCCGCCGCAGGCGTTCGGGCCGGGTGATCAGCTGGTACTCGGTCGCGAAGCGGCGTGAGAGTGCCCGCTCCTGGGACTCGTCCAGCTCCGCCGCTTCGAGGATCCCGGTCAGCTCCTCGTCGAAGCTCTCGTTGACGATCTGCAGCTCGGGGATCCGGTTCTCGTAGAAGAGCGGCACGGTCGCGCCGTCCTCGATCGAGTCGCGGAAGTTGTAGGTCGAGACGTAGTCGCCGAAGACCTCGCGCGTGCGCTCCTCCTCGCCCTTGATCAGCGGCGTGCCGGTGAACCCGAGGAAATCGGCATTCGGCAGCGCGCGGCGCATGTTCAGTGCGAGCGCCGAGTACTGGCTGCGGTGGGCCTCGTCGGTGATCACGATCACGTCGCTGCGATCCGAGCAGACCGGCATCTCCTCTCCCTCGGGAGGGCGAAATTTGTGGATCAGCGTGAAGACGTAACGGTGGTCCTCGCCGAGCAGCCGCCGCAGGTGCGCCGAGGAGTCGGCCTTGAGGTGTCCCTCGATCGCGCCGGCGTCCTTGAACTCCTCATAGAGCTGGTCGTCGAGCTCGGCACGGTCGGTGACCATCACGAAGGTCCAGTTGCCGGGCCGGCGTCGCAGCACCTTCTGGGTGAACATCAGCATCGAGAGGCTCTTCCCCGAGCCCTGCGTGTGCCAGAAGACGCCGAGCCGCCCGTCGCGCGTGGCCGGGTCGGCGAGTGCCCGCATCGCGGCGTTCACCCCCAGCACCTGGTGGTTCTGGGCGAGGATCTTGAGCAGGCCGCCGGGCCGCTCGAGGTAGGCAACGAAGTTCTCGACCGTGTCGAGCAGGCGCGCCGGCTCGCAGAGCCCCTGGATCGCAGTGTCGAGGGAGACGATCCCGGGCTCGGACTCGTCGTCGATCCGCTTCCACTCGCCGAAACGCTCCCACTCGGCGAACGTCGCACCCACCCTCGTCTCCGAGCCGTTCGAGAGGACGACGAACGCGTTCGGGGTGAAGAGCTGGGGGATCGTGTCGCGGTAGTCGCGGAGGTTCTTGCGGTAGGCCTGCTCGACCGTCTTGTGAGGGGCCTTCAGCTCCAGCAGCACCAGCGGGATCCCGTTGACGAAGCAGACGATGTCGCAGCGCCGAGTGTGGAGGGGGCCGACCACCCAGAACTGGCGGACCGCGAGGAACTCGTTTGCGGCCGGCGCGATCCAGTCGACGACCCGCACCGTCTCCGTCGAGCGCCCACCCTCCTCGTCAGCGAAGGTGACGGTGACGCCGTCGCGCAGCAGCCGGTGGACCTCCCGGTTGGCGCGCGTGCGCTCCAGCGCGGAGCGATCGCGCACCAGCTCCTCGACCGCCGCCTCGACCGCCGCCGCCGGCAGCTCCGGGTTCAGCTCGGCGAGCTTCGGCTCCAGCCGGTGCCGCAGCACCACCTGCGACTGATCGTCACGGCCGAGCCCCTCCGGCCCCAGCGTCTCGGCGTACCCATCGGCGATCTCGTAGCCGAGCGACCCGAGCAGCTCGAGAGTGGGTCGCTCAGCCAGCTCGTCCTCGGAGTAGTTGCGCGGACTCACTCTGCCTCCGCGGGGGTGAGGACACCGAGGTCGATGTCGGAGATGTCGAGCTGGCCAGTGACGAGGCGTGGAAGGAGGAGGTCGCGGGTGGCGGCGAGATGAGCGCTCCTGGCGCGACATCCACTGATGTCACTAAACATGGCTGAATTCGCCTCGTCGAACCGCTGGACGATGTCAATAGGGGGGATCGCCACGCGCACACCCATTGCCTGTTCGCGGCTCAAGCCAGGCACAGCGGCGTGCGAATCAATGAAGTCCACACCGCTGAGCAGCCAGTACAAGAAACCGAGAGGAAGGTCCGACTCGACATAGTAGGTGGTGTCGATAGGGAAGAACGGTCCCTCCACCCACCACACTGAACCGACATTGCCCTTACGACCAATTACAACACCGGGGCCTTCGACGAGCATCTGATCGTGTTCATCAATAATCCCAGCAGAACTCACAACGGCAATGTCGCCAGGTCGACGAGTCTTAGCGGTGAGCGACTTTCCGTAGCGGAGTTTCGCCACCTCTCCAATCGCATACACATTCCAACCTTCCGGAATCGGTCCAAGCTCCGAGTCGGCGAACTCAACGTTCTCATGCCCCGGAAATCGGAAATGCACGAACCACTCCCGGTAGAGCGATCGAGCGAGATCCTCCAGCAGCTCGATCCGCCGCTCGTTGATCTCGATTAGTTTGTCGAAGGCGGAGAGGAAAGCTCCTATGCGGAGTTGAAGCTCGTAGGGCGGGCATTCGAACTCTAGATCCGCCAAATTCGCCTTGGTCAGCTTTGGTTGAGCTGCCCCCGTCACACGACCAGCGAGAGGCATGTTGTTGAGGAGATGAAGCAAGAAGTTCTCATCCACGAGGCCAGGCTTGGGCTTAACAATGTGAGCGTGGTTATTAACCCAGAAGCGTCCCGTCGTCAGACGCGCAATAGGTGCTTTGCGGCTCCTAAGATTCTCACCGTCCTCAGCCACGAGCAGAAACTCTCCGTCAAAAATGAAGTCGTCGATTCGATCGACGATGCCCTGCGCGCCGAAATATGGATATGGACCCGAACGTGTCGCACGAACGGCCTTACTGAGCGGAACACGACGCCGATTGTGAAAATCGACCAAGTCGCCGAACCGAACCGGCCGCCAGACGGTCACGTTGCACTCCCTGCCACAGCCTCCATCATCGCCCGCGCAACGTACCGCCTCTGACCTCGCGCGCCCGTATCGGTCTCGCTTAGCACCCCCTGCTCCTCCATCCGTCTCAGCAAGCGCAGCGCGGTGGGGCGGGTCACGCTCAGGCGATCCTCGATCGACCTGGTCGTAACCACTGGGTTTTCGCAGATCAGGTCGACCAGAGCGAGGGCGTTCGGGGTTCCCATCGTCGCCGCCTTCTGGAGGTAGCTCTCTCGGAGGGCGATGATTCGCTGGGCTCGCTGGACCGCGTCGTCGGCCTGGGTCTCGACGGCGGTCAGGAAGAGGTCGATCCAGGGGATCGGGTCGCCCATCTCGCGGATCGCTTGGAGGGCGTCGTAGTAGTCCTGGCGCTGGCGCTCTAGGTAGGCGCTCAGGTAGAGCAGCGGCACGGTGAGCCTGCCGCGGGCGATGAGGAAGAAGACGAGCAGCAGCCGCCCCAGGCGCCCGTTGCCGTCGAGGAAGGGATGGATCGTCTCGAACTGGGAGTGGAGGAGCGCGTTCTGCGCCAGCAGCGGCAGCTCGGGCTGCTCGTGCGCGAACCGCTCCCAGTCGGCGAGGAGAGCCGGCAGCTCACCGGGTGGTGGGGGCACGAACTGGGCGGTCTCGATCGTCGACCCCGGCGCTCCGATCCAGTTCTGGCTCGTGCGCAGCTCGCCGGGGGCGAGCTCGCGACCGCGAACGCCGTCCATCAGGCGGCGGTGCATCTCGCAGAGAAGGCGCGTGCTGAGCGGCAGCTTCTCGAGGCGCTCGAGCCCCCACCGCATCGCGGCGACGTAGTTGACGACCTCCTCGACGTCGGCGTTCGGAGCCTCGCCGGCGGCATCGGCCTCGAAGACCTCGGCCATGCTCGCCTGTGTCCCCTCGATCCGCGTCGAGGAGAGCGCCTCGCGCAGCAGATAGGGCCGGATGAGGAGGTCGGGGTTCGGGAGGAGGCGACCGACGCCGGCGAGCCGGCCCAGCGCCCCCTCGGCCTCGCCCAGCAGGCGCACGGTCGAGGCGGGCAGGTCCACGGCCCGCGGTATCGTCGCCGGAAAGTAGGCGACGTAGCCGTGGCGCCCCGGGATGCGGCGCGCCTCGCCGAACGAAGTCGGTGCGTGCGTCTTGAGCTCCACAGGGACCACCATACCCGACTCTAACGTCTAACGTTCTAAACGTTAGAGATAAGGGATGACCCTAACGCGGTCTTCAGGGTCAGCTGGAGAGCAGGTTGCCGAGCACCGTGTCCACGCCCTCTTCCAGCTCCCTGACCCTGGCGCCCAGGCTGCGCAGCTCGGCGTGCGCGGCGGCCAGCTTCTCCTCGAAGACCTCCTCGTCGAGCTCCTCGACCTCGGTACCCACGTAGCGTCCGGGGTTGAGGCTCCACCCCTGCGCCTCGATCTCCTCGATCGTGGCGACCTTGCAGAGACCCTTGACGTCGGCGTAAGCGCCGTCGGGAAACCGTTCCGCGAAGAGGGCGTTCTCGCCGCGCGCGAGCTCCGGCTCCTCGCCGCGGTACAGGCGCACGATGTTCGCCAGGAACTCGAGCTGCTCCTCGGTGAACTCGCGGTGGGCGCGATCGACCTGGCGAAAGACCTCGCGAGCGTCGACGAAGAGGACCTGGTCTGCGCGCGGCGTCTCGCGCTTGCCGCGATCGAGGAACCAGAGCGTGACCGGGAGGGCCACCGAGTAGAAGAAGTTCGGCCCCACCGCGACCATCACGTCGACCAGCCGCTCCTCGATCAGCCGGCGGCGGATCTCCCCCTCGCTGTGGCGAGCGTCGGACGCCGAGTTGGCCATCACGAAGCCGGCCCGCCCGCTCTCGTCGAGGGAGCCGGCGAAGAGCTGGATCCAGACGTAGTTGCCGTTGTCGGCTTTCGGCAGTTCCGGGAGGCGAGGGTCGTCGACGAGCTTCGCCTTGTCGATCCGATCGACGTTGAAGGGTGGGTTGGCCATCACGAAGTCGAAATGGCCGAAGCTCTCGAAAGGGTCCTCGTAGTAGCTGTTGCCCTCACGAATCTCGCCGTTCAGCCCGTGCACGGCCAGATTCATCTTCGCCAGCTTCACCGTGTCGCCGGTCTTCTCCTGACCGTAGATCGAGAGCTCCTCCCCCGGCGACCTGCGATGGCGCTCGACGAACTGAGCGGAGTGCACGAACATGCCTCCCGAGCCGCAGGCCGGATCGAAGATCCGCCCGTGGAAGGGCTCGATGATCTCGACGATCAACCGCACGATCGACATCGGCGTAAAGAACTCGCCCGCCCCCTGGCCCTCGGCGAGCGCGAACTTGGCCAGGAAGTACTCGTAGATCAGCCCGAAGGCGTCGCCTTCGAGATCCTTGGTGTAGCCGCTGATGTGGCGGAGCAGCGAGGCGATGGTTGCATCGGGGATCGCGGCATAGCTCCGCGGCAGGATCCCCTTCAGCTCAGAGTTGTGCTTCTCGACCAGGCGCATCGCCTCGTTCACGGCCTTGCCCAGGTCGGCCCCCTCCGGAAGCTCCAGCAGGGTGCCGTAGCGCGCCTTCGGTGGCAGGTAGATCAGGCCCTCGGACTGGTAATCGGAGGGGCCGATCTTGCGCCGGGCAGAGCCCTTCGCCTCGATTCGCTCGCGCGCCGCCTCGAAGCGGGCGTCGGCGAAACGCAGGAAGATCAGCCCGAGGACCGGCGAGGCATACTCCGACGCCTTCAGCCCGCTGTTCGCGCGCAGCTCGTCGGCGGCGTCCCAGAGGCGACTCTCGAGCTCGGCAAGATCAGCTTGCATGCGGCGGCGCGAATTGAATCACGGGCGTGAGTCTAGGCGGCTCAACCCGGACGAACCTGGCGGACACGATCCGGACACATCAGGCAGGCCACCAACGATCACTGCCGACGGCGAGCCCGATCGGGTCCCCTTCCCTCTCGATCCCGATGAAGACGACGATGGAGCAGCTGGGCGTGCCCCCGCCCCCGGCCGGAACGCCCGGGGGCCCTCTCCCGGCCCACCCCCGCCGCCATCGGCGGGCTGCCCAAAGGAGGTGGGTTCTCGAAGGTCGCAGTGGAGCAGGACGAGGTCACCTTCGAGTTCGACTCCCCGGAGCACTTCAGCGCCTACATCAGGGCAGATCTCCGCCCCGATCCGGGCGATGATCGAGCAGCACGCAGGTGACGCCCAGGAAGAGGCCTGGGACGCGATCACGCAGGCCGTAGCGGATACGGGGGAGGTCGAGAGTGGTCGATTTGCCCCCGTATTCGTGGGTCAATCGACCACTCGGCACGGGGTTCGAAGCCGCGACGTTATGCTCGGCGCTTGACCGGTGCGGAGACCGTCATACGCCGGTGCCGGCAGCCCGACGTGCCGGCTGTGCTGAGCCTGTGGGCGCAGGCCCGGAGCGGGCACGCAAGCACATCCGACCGCCTCGACGACGTGGAGCGACTGATCGCCGAGTCCCCTGCTGCCCTTCTGGTGGCCGAGTGGGACGGGGAGATAGTCGGGGCCCTGGTCGCCGCCTGGGATGGGTGGCGAGGGAACATGTATCGGCTTGCCGTCCGCGATGGGCATCGGCGGCAGGGCATCGGGCTGGCGCTGATCCGAGCCGGTGAGGACTACCTGCGCCAGTGTGGCGCCCGTCGCATTACTGCGCTGGTCGCCTTCGAGGATGAGGTCGCGGGAGGATTCTGGGAGTCCGCCGGCTACCCACGCGACCAGGAGATCGGCCGGCGAGTCCGCAATCTGTAGGGCCTCGGAATGCCCGACTCTCCCCCGTCGGCTCCGGCCCATGAACGGGATCACGGCAAACTGGCGGTTGTGAGATCGGTTGCCATTGTCGCCGCCGCATTGCTGGCTTGCGCCTGCGGCCCGATCCTGACCGCGGGCAGCTCATCGGCCAAGCCGGCCGGCCACCAGCCACCGGCAAGCGAACGCCAAGTTCCCAGGCCGCAAATCGTCAAGCGGCTGATCCCGTTCCATCCCAAGCGCAAGCGGCAGATGGCCGCCTACTCCGAACGGCACTACGGGGAACGGACGTGGCGGCTGCGGGGTCCGCGGGTGATCGTCGAGCACTGGGCTGAAACGGGCAGTGCCTCGGCGGTGTTCAACACGTTTGCTCCGGACGTGCCCGATCCTGAGCTGCATGAGCTGCCCAACGTCTGCGCCCATTTCGTCGTCTCCGGCTCTGGGCGTATCTACCAGCTCGTCTCGCTGAAGATTCGCTGCCGCCACACGGTCGGGCTCAACTGGACGGCTATCGGGATCGAGCACACCGGGTTCAGCGATGCGGAAGTGCTCGGCGATCGCGCCCAGATGCACGCCTCGCTGCGGCTTACCCGCTACCTGCGCTGTCGCTTTCACATCCGCCTCCGCAACGTGATCGGCCATGCGGAGAGCCTCTCCTCCCCTTACCACCGCGAGCGGGTGCGCAGCCTGCGGACGCAGACCCATGGCGACTGGCGGCATCGCTCGATGCAGGTCTACCGCGGCAGGTTGCGGCACCTGGGCAGCTGCTGAGCCGGGCGCTGAACTAGAACCGCTTGACGACGCTTCGCGAGAGCTTGAAGCCGTGGCCGCTGTCGCGATTGATGCAGCGGACGGCTCCCGGCAAGACCTTGCACTTGTAGGGGCCGAGCTTGGCGACTTTGCCCACCGCAAGGACCTTGCCCTGGTGCAGGACGGTGTCGCCGGCGCAGACGAAGCCGGCCCTGCGGTGCGGGCCGACCGCGAGGCCTTGGCCGTAGTCGAGTTCGCAGGACTTCGGGGTCGGGGGCGTCGGCCAGGTGTGTTCGGCGATGTCGCAGCGGGCCTCGCCGCCGCGGGCTTCCTTGCCGAAGATCATCGCGCAGCCGATGTTGCCGCCCGGCGCGTGGAAGATCCGCAGCTGGAAGGCGGACGCGGTGGCCGGGGCCAGAATGGCGATCGCTACGGCGAGCAGGACGGCCCTCTTCACCCGGTCGAGGATAGCGTCCGGATCCGTAGGATCGAGCCCGTGATCTACCTGCTGCGGCACGGAGACGCCGAGACCGGCGACGGCGACGATGCGGCACGGCGCCTGACGCCCAAGGGCGAGCGCCAGGCGGAAGCCGCCGGGAAGGCGCTGGCCGCGCTTACCGCGGCGCTCGACACTTGCCTGACGAGCCCGAAGGTGCGCGCGGCCGAGACGGCCCGGCTGGCCTGCCGTGCGCTCGGCCTCGAGCCCGCGGTAGCTGCGGAGCTTCGCGGCGGGCCCTTTGACTCGATCGGCCTCGGCGCCGGCCGTGGCAACGTCCTCCTCGTCGGCCACGAGCCCGACTTCTCCGACGAGGTCGCCCGCCTCACCGGCGCCAGCGCGAAGCTGCGCAAGGGCGGCCTGGCGATCATCGACGGCAGCACCCTGGTCGCGCTGCTGCGGCCAAAGGACCTCGCGTCCATTGCGGCCGGCGCCGCGGCAACCTGAGTCTCTCCGATCCACACGCGCTAATTTCAGGGACCCCGCCCTGTGACCGAGGAGGCGTCGATGCTGTCCTGGCTGGCAAAGAAGTTGATCTCCCGCAACATGGCGAAGATCCGGGAGGGCGACATCGGACCGACCCTTCGGCTCGACGCGAAAGACATCCGCTTCCGCTTCCCGGGCAACAGCTCCTGGGCGACTGAAATCGAAGGCAAGGACCAGCATGAGCTCTGGCTGACGCGCTTCGTCGCGGCGGGCCTGCAGATCTATCCCGACGAGGTCGTGCTCAAGGGCTTCCCCTGGAAGCAGGCAATCTGCGTCCGCGGCCACATCCACCTCGACTCCCCCGGCGGCGAGCGCGTTTACGACAACCGCTACGTGCTCTGGGGGCGCATCGCCTGGGGCCTGCTGCGCGAATACGAGGTCTACGAGGACACGCAGAAGACCATGCCCCTGGACGAGTACCTGGCCTCGATCGGCCAGCTCTGACTTACCGTCGCGGCTACGCCGCCGCTGCCGGCGCCTTCAGCTCGGCCGCAATCGAGCCGGCCCAGGCCCGAATCTCGTCCCAGTCGCGCCTGTCGCGGTACTCGGCGGCGGTGTTCTTCACCATCGCCTTCTCGATCGGCCCGCGAGGCTCGGCCGGCAGGCGACCGCCGAAGGCGACATGCCCGCGGCCGCCGAGCTTCTCCACCTTCTCGATTACGCTCGTCGGCTCCGCCCACTCCGGCCTGTCCTCAGCCGGGTCGCCGGCGGGACCGGAGCTGAAGACCCAGAGAGGCCGCTGCGCCAGCACCCGGCGATGCTTGCGCAGGAAGTGCTTGGCGTCGCCGCGCCAGCGCTTGACGTACACGGCGCTACCGAGGATTACCGCGTCGTAGGGATCGACGCTCTTGATCTCCTCGACAGCCTCGCAATCGACCGAGATGCCCTCCCGGCGCAGCGCACCCGAGATCGCCTCGGCGATCTCGGCGGTCGAGCCGCGCTTGGAGGCATAGGCGACCAGCACTTTCATCTAGTCCCACGCTGGCACTTCCCATCCATGCCTTCATCGGTGGTCCACCGCAGGAGTTTGTGCGAGAGATACGGACGCCACGAGCGACGGGGCCCGGGGATCGACTCCCCCGGGCCCCGTTCGGAGCCCAGTCTCGGTGGGTCCTCGGCCTAGTCGTCGCGGCGGTCCTCGACGACGACTTCGTAGGTGCGATTGTCGCCGTGCTGCTGGGTGTAGAACCAGCGCCACTGCGGACTGTCGAGCTCCGGCACCTTGGCCCCGAGCACCCCGCCCACTCCGGGATCGCCGTCGGAGACGTGCAACCCGGTGATCTCGTTGTCGCCGTCGTTGCCGAACCCGCCGAAGGCGGCGTCGAGCGTCGCCGAGGGATCGCGGCCCTCGGCCAGCCACCTCACCGGCTGCGCGCCTTTGGAGTAGTCGGTCCCGACATTCCAGACGAAAGCCGAGTCGAGCGCATTGCGCTGAGCGTGCAGCGTGTCGCCGGCGTCCTCGCAGAACGCGATCGCGTCGCGTGAGAGGAAGGCGACGTTGTCCAGCCCGCTGTGGGCTTCGTCGCTCCGGTAGAGCATGGTCAGGGTGCCGCTACCGGCGCTCGGGCCCTGCTGGCTCAGCTCCATGATCGAGCCCCAGCCCCCGGCGGCGGCGTTCTCCGGGCTGGTCGCGTTGGTGTCGCCCGTCTCGTCGAAGAAGAACTTCCTGAATTGCGAGCCTGGCTGGAAGAGACCGTTCTCGGGGCGCTTGAATGGCGTCGCATTGGCGGCCTTGGCGAGGTCGATGGCGACGAACGGCGCGTTGCCGTCGACGGCCGTGTCGTGGATCGTCACCCAGCGGGTTTTGAACGAGTTGCCGTAGGTGTGGAGCACCAGCTGATCGGGGCTGTTGAGCGCCGCCTGGCTGGCGAAGGTGATCGGCTCCCCGCCTTCGTTCAGCACCTGCAGGGCCTGCAGCTTGCCGTGCTGGAGATCTCCCGGCTGGTTCGGCACGTAGCGGTAGAGGAAGCTGTTCGGCCGCTTCGCCGTGGTGCCCGGCTTGGAGCTCCCGCCGACGTCCTCGACGATCCAGATGTTGCCGTCCGAGTCGTTCTGGATCCCCTCGTAGCCGCCGCGTCCGAGCGCACCGGAGACATCGGTCACCGTGGAGGGAAAGCCGGGCGTCGCCGCGTACGTAGGAGCACCGGTGTTCTCGGTGGTGAACAGCAGCCGTTTCGCCCACGGGTCCCAGGTCGAGCCGTCGATCGTCGCCAGCGGTTTCCCGTTGCTGTCGGTGGTGGCGAGCAGCGTCACCCGGTGGGCGGCGTCCGCGTCGAGATTGATGCGGGTGATGTAGGAGGCGCCACCCACTCCGCTCTCGTGTCCCTGGAAAAGGAAGTGGGTGCCGTAGTCGTACCCCGGATCCGCCCCGTCGTGGCCGCGCTTGAAGACCAGGTAGGTGTTCTTGTCCGGCTCGGTCTTGTGCGCCTCTTTGCTTGGATTTGCCGCCGTCGGGACCATCTGTGGGTCGCCCGCGGCGTTGAGTACGTCGTTGTCGTAGCCGTAGAAGGAGGTCAGCGCGGAACCGTTCTCCATCCGGGTCGAGCCCTGCGCGACGACGGTCTGGGCGAGCTCGGGCGAGAGCTTGCTCGCCGGCGCGTATCCATCCGAGCGCGTGTTCGCAGTGGCCACATTGGTGAGGCTGGGACCGCTGGGTAGAGTCGCCCCGCCGATCGAGGCAAACACCGCACCGAGCGACAAGGCGCTGCCGGCGAGCAGCGAAACCATCTTCTTGCGTCGATTCACCTGCTTCTCCTTTTCGAGTGACACCGGCTTGTCCGGTAGCTGATGAGACGACGCTAGGAAACCGCGAGCAGGCTGCGGTTAAGGACATGCTGCCGCCCTGTATCGATCCGGTGGCGATTTCGTTTCCATCGCGTGAACGCGGGTAAAAACGCACTGGCAGCGCAGGAAGGGGTCGAAGAACGGTCCATGGAATAGAGGTTCGCCCGAACCGTGGGATAGGGTCGTCACGACCGACCACGAGCGGGGAGAGACGAGGGGTTAGATGGCTTACGAAATGCAGCTCCGGCAGAGTCAGGATCGCGTCAAGATCAGGAGTCCCTGGGCGGCCGCGCTGCTGCCCTTTGTCACCTTTGGGATCTACCACCTCGTCTGGTGGTACCGGATCAACCGCGAGCTGCGCGATTACGGCAAGGCCAAGGGCTACGACCTCGGCCAGAACCCGACCAACTCGGTACTGGCCCTCTTCCCCGGCTTGTTCATCATCGTCCCGCCGCTGGTCTCCTACTGGCGCGGGACCAAGCGGACGATGGGCGCCTCGCGCCTAGCCGGGCAGGAGCCGCTCAGCGGCTGGATCGCGATCATCCTCTACCTGCTCATCTCCCCCGCCCTCTGGGCCTACATCCAGGTCTCGCTCAACAGCGTCTGGCAGGCCGAGGCCGACGCGGTAGAGGGAGGTCCGGCGCCTCCGGCCCCCTCCGACCAGATGCCGCCACCACTGCCCGCGGACCCGCCGGCGCCCGAGCCACCCGCGGCAGACCCCCCTCCCCCCGAGGCAGCAAGCTGAGTCGACCGTGAAGCAGCGCGTCAGCCTGATCACGCTCGGAGTGAGCGACCTCGGGCGGGCGCGTGGCTTCTACGAAAAGCTGGGCTGGCGAACCGGTGCCAAGCCCGATGACGATGTCATCTTCTTCCAGGCCGGCGAGATGATCGTCGCCCTCTGGGACCGGGACAGGCTCGCCGAGGACAGCTGCGTCGAGGATCCGGGCGGCTGGGGCGGCGTCACCGTGGCGCTCAACCTCGGCTCGCCGGCCGAGGTCGACGCCGTAGTCGAGGAGGCTCGTGCCGCCGACGCGACGATCGGGCGCGAGCCGGCGGAGACCTTCTGGGGTGGCTACAGCGCCGTCTTCCTCGACCCCGACGGGCATCCCTGGGAGGTCGCCCACAACCCTCACTGGACGATCGACGAGGGCGGTGGCGTCCGGCTGAACTGACCGTGCGCCGGGCCGACTGGCCAATCGGCCAGCGCCCTTTCCATATAGCCTCCCGGGCCGACTTTCACGAATGGAGAAGGAGAAAGCAGACTGATGGGACTTCTTGATGGGAAAGCGGCGATCGTCACCGGATCGGCCCGCGGGATTGGCCGGGCGACCGCCGAGCTGTTCGCCAGTGAGGGCGCCAAGGTTCTGATCAACGACCTCGACGCCGACGTCGCCGAACAGGCCGCGAGCGAGATCGACGGCGAAACCGCCGTCCACGCCGGCGACCTGACGCAGCCCGAGGCCGCCGACAAGCTCGTCGCCGCCGGGGTCGACGCGTTCGGCGCCGTCGACATCGTCGTCAACAACGCCGGCTACACCTGGGACGGCGTCGCTCACCGGATGACCGACGAGCAGTTCCAGGCGATGCTCGACATCCACACCATCGTGCCCTTCCGAGTCGCCCGGGCGCTGGCGCCGCACTGGCGCGAGGCCGCCAAGGCCGAGCGCAACGAGGGCCAGGAGGTCTTCCGCAAGATCATCAACGTCTCCTCGACCTCGGGGACGATGGGCAACGCCGGCCAGGTCAACTACTCGGCGGCGAAGATGGCCGTCGTCGGCCTGACCAAAACCCTCGCCAAGGAGTGGGGCCAGTTCAAGATCAACGTCAACGCCGTCGCCTTCGGCTTCGTCGAAACGCGCCTCACCGCAGCCAAGGAGCAGGGCGAAGAGATGACCTCTCCGAGCGGCGAGAAGATCGAGCTCGGCATCCCCGAGCAGATGCGGGCGATGGCCTCGGCGATCATCCCGCTCGGCCGCCCCGCCACTCCCGAGGAGGCCTCCGGCCCGGTCCTCTTCCTCGCCTCGCCGCTGGCGAACTACGTGCACGGCCAGGTTCTCAACGTCACGGGCGGCATGCTCGGGGGGATGTACACCTGAGCCCCACGCCGACAGAGGGCAGGCCCAACATCCGCTACCTGGAGATGGCGGACCGGATCTGGCCCATCACCCGCCGGGTGATGGGCCTGCACACGCTCGCCTACCGGGCGAGCGGGGGGCGGATTGGACAGAGGATCCCCGGGGTCGGGAAGATGCTCCTGCTCGATCACGTCGGGGCGAAAAGCGGGACCAAGCGGACCTCGCCCCTGCTCTACACACCCGACGGCGACAACCTGCTGATCGTCGCCTCCAAGGGCGGCTTCCCCAAGCACCCGGCCTGGTTTCATAACCTCGTCGCCAACCCTGACACGATGATCCAGGTCGGATCCGAGCACCGCCCGGTGCACGCCCGTGTCGCCACGCCCGAGGAGCGCGAGCGGCTCTGGCCGATGGTGATCGAGACCTACCGCGGCTACGCCGAATACCAGGCCCGCAGCCGCGGCCGCGAAATCCCGGTAGTCATCCTCGAGCCGCGAAAATAGGCCAACCAATTCCGACGCGAATCATGCTTGGGGGCCATTTCCCCCCAACCGTGATTCGCGCGATCTAGTCCTTCGGGCGGCGCTCCTCGGCCACCGGGTCGCCGGACTCGCTGGCGATCGATTCTGGCGGCCAGGGGCCGGCCCAGTTGTCGCGGGCGCCGTCGATCGTGATCGTCGTGCCGGAGAAGAAGTCGCCGGCGGGCGAAGCGAGGTAGGCGACCAGCCAGGCCATCTCCTCGGCGCGGCCGGCGCGGCCGATCGGGATCGAGCGCTCGAGGTTGTCGACGACGACCTGCGGGTACTTGGTCAGCAAGGTCTCGGTTGCGAACTGGCCGGCCGCCAGCGCGCAAGTCTTGATCCCGAAGCGAGCCCACTCGACCGCCAGCGTCCGCATCATGTTCTCGACCGCGGCGCGGGCGGCCCCGGAGTGGACCATTCCCGGCATGCCGTGATGGGGAGAGAGGGTGACGCTGAGCACCTTGCCACCACCCTGCGGGATGAAGGCCTTTGTCGCAGCCGCGTGGGTCATCAGCCATGTCCCCTGCACGTTCAGCTCGATCACGGTGCGGAAGCCTTTCGGCGTGATCGTCTCGGCCGGGGCAAGGAACTGGCCACCCGCGTTGTTGACCAACACGTCGAGGCGGTCGTGGCGCTCGAGCAGGCGGTCGAAGAAGCCGTCGACGGCCTCCTCGTCGCGGATGTCCAGCGTCTCGAGCTCGAAGGAGCCCGGCATCCCGGCGGCAAGCTCCGCGGTCTCCGCCAGCGGCTCCTCGCGACGCCCGCAACCGATCACCGCGGCGCCGAGGCGCGCCAACTCCAGCGCCGTCTCACGCCCGAGGCCGCTGCCGGCGCCGGAGACGACACACACCTGCCCGTCGAGCAAATCGGGCCTGAATATCTGCGAACGGGAACCTTCGGTCATGAGCCGCGCGCAAGCCTATAGCCGACCTCGTCCCAGGTAATGTCACCTGGCGATGAAGGTGCGGGTCGAGCCCAAACCGCTGCACGAGCCCCTCGCCGGCGGTACGCCCGGCGCCACGGTCACGGTCGAACCGATCGTCGCCGGCCGGGTCACCTGGCCGCAGACGATGATGGAGCGCCCGGGGGGGCGCTTCGAGACACTGAAGCTGGTCCGCGCCCTGCTCACCGGCCAGCCGGCCGCGACCGTGCCCGTCCCCGCCTTCCTGATCCGCCACCCCAGCGCCGGCGCGATCCTCGTCGACACAGGCCTGCACCCCTCGATCGCGACCGACGGCAAGGAGAACTTCGGCGGCCTCGGGGCGAGGATCGGCAAGCCCGACCTCGATGCGGGAGAGGACGTCCCCGCGCAGCTGCGGGAGCGCGGCCTCGACCCCGGCGAGGTCCCGGTCGTGGTGATGACTCACATGCACCTCGACCATTCCTCGGCGATCTCGGAGTTCGCCAGCTCGACCTTCATCGTCAGCGAGGCCGAGTGGGAGTCCGCAGCGACCGGCCCGCGGCCGCTGCTCAACGGCTACCGCCGCACCCACTTCGACTACGCCTTCGACTACCGGACCGTCGACTTCGACCGCGCCGGAATCGGCTCTTACGCGACCTTCGGCCGCTGCTTCGACCTCTTCGGGGACGGCTCGATCCGGCTCGCCTTCACCCCTGGCCACAGCGCCGGCCACATGTCGGTGATCGCCCACCTCGCCAGCAACGACTTCGTGATCGGCGCCGACGCCACCTACACCCAGGGCCAGCTCGACGGCACCGCGCCGCTGGCGCCGCGGCCCTTCGACGCCCACAATTACCGCCGCTCGCTACAGGAGCTGAAGCTGTTCAAGCGCGAGTACCCCGACGCGATCGTCACCCCAGGACACGATCCCGAGTTCTACGCCGGGCTCAGCGCTCGTTACGAGTAGCCAGCGCCCCGTACATCTCCCGCACGGGGACGAAGATCCGCTCCGCCACCTCGAGCTGTCGCTCGCGACTCGGCCCCTCCTCGGTCGGGAACTCGATCGGCTCGCCGAACTGCACGGTCACCTTGGGAAAGCGGAAGCGCTTCCAGCGGCGCACCTTCTCGGAGCCCTGGATCGCGACCGGGACGACGGGCGCACCCGATTCCAGCGCGATACGGCCGATGCCGGGCTTGACCTCGCCCAGCTCGCCGCTGCGTGAGCGGCCGCCCTCGGCGTAGACGAGCAGCATCCCGTCCTGGTCCAGGATCGTCAGCGCGGTCTTCATCGACTCCTCGTCGCGGTGCCCGCGGCGGACCGGAAAGACGCCGCCGTGCTTGTAGATGTAGGTGAGGACGGGCGGGCCGAACATCTGCGACTTCGCCATGAAGCGCACCTGTCGCCGCAGGTAGAGGCCGATGAAGAAGTGATCCATCTGGCTGAAGTGATTGGGGGCGAGGATCAGCGCACCCGACTTGGGCACGTTCCCGACACCGATCGCGCGCGTGCGGTAGACCAGCAGCGCCGGCAGCGAGACGATCAGCCGGACGAGGGGATAGGTCCAGCCGACTCCCTTGCGAGCAGCCGCGTGGAATCGGTCGAAGTACTCGGCGGGACGTTCGTCCCTGTAGACCTGTGGCTTCATGTCGGACATAGGCGCGGCGGCTCCCCTCCCGACGGAACCCAAAGCGAAGATATGTGCCGCTTTCGGTCCCGTCGGCCCCGAGATTGGGCTGACTTTCGCCCTCGCCTACCCCCGCTGGCGCCGGCGGTTACGCCGGGGCCTCGCTGGCCTCCGGAGCGGCCCACCCCTTGGCCCGCTCCAGCGCCCGGCGCCAGCCGGCGAGAAGCGACTCACGCTCCCCGACGCCCATCGCCGGCTCATACCGTGCCGCCTCCCGCCACATCTCCCCTACCTGCTCCAGCGTCCAGCGCCCGGTCGCGATCCCGGCCAGGTAGGCAGCGCCGAGGGCGGTGGTCTCGGCGACCTCGGGGACGATCACCTCGGCCCCGAGCACGTCGGCCTGGAACTGCATCAGCCAGCGGTTTGCCACCGCCCCGCCGTCCGCCTTCAGCGCCGCCAGCCGCTCTCCTGACGCCGCCTCCTGGGCGCGTACCGCGTCGACCGTCTGGTAGGCGATCGCCTCCAGCGCCGCCCGCGCGAGGTGGGCGCGGCCGCTGCCGCGGGTCAGGCCGACGATCGTGCCGCGCGCATAGGGATCCCAGTGCGGCGAGCCCAGCCCGGTCAGCGCCGGGACGAAGTAGACGCCGTCGTTGGAGTCGAGGGAAGCTGCCAGGGCCTCGCTCTCTGCAGCCCCCTCGATAACCCCAAGCCCGTCCCGCAACCACTGCACCGCCGCCCCGGTAACGAAGATCGACGCCTCCAGCGCGTAATCGACTGACGACGAAGGGACCGACGGGCCAATACGTCGAGGCTGCCTTGACGTATCGGCCCGTCGGTCCCGGGGGGTGGCGGCAACTGTGGCTAGTAGGCCCTTCGGGGCATCTGGGGGTTTGGGGCCGGTGTTGAGGAGGACGAAGCTGCCGGTGCCATAGGTGTTCTTGGCCGTTCCTGCTGCGTGGCAGGCCTGGCCGAAAAGGGCAGCCTGCTGGTCGCCGGCGATGCCCGCGACCGGCACCTCGCCGCCGAACTCGGAGGTCGTGCCGTAGACGTGGGCCGACGGGAGGGGCTCGGGAAGCTGCTGCGGGTCGACTCCGATCAGGGCGCAGAGCTCGTCGTCCCAGGCGAGGCGGCGGATGTCGAAGAGCATCGTCCGCGAGGCATTCGTGTAGTCGGTCGCGTGGCGGCCGGTCAGCTTGAAGAGGAGCCAGGAGTCGATCGTGCCGAGGACGGCCCGCTCGGCGCCCTCGACGTTGCGCAGCAGCCACTCGATCTTGGTTGCCGAGAAGTAGGGGTCGAGGACGAGCCCGGTGCGCTCCCGCACCAGCGGCTCGTGGCCGGCGGCGCGGAGCTCGTCGCAGCGCCCGGCAGTGCGCCGGTCCTGCCAGACCAGCGCTCGGTGCAGCGGCTCGCCGGTCGTGGGATCCCAGGCGAGGACGGTCTCCCGCTGGTTGGTTATCCCGATCCCGTCCAGGTCGGCCCCCTGGATGCCCGCATCGGCGATCGCGCCGACGGCGACGCGGTGGGTGACGTCCCAGATTTCCGCCGCGTCGTGCTCGACCCAGCCCGGCCGCGGAAAGTGCTGCTCGAACTCGGAGTAGGCGCGGCCGGCTATCCGCCCCTCCTCGTCGAAGACGAGGCAGGTGGTTCCGGTCGTCCCCTGGTCGATCGCGAGGATCATCGCGACGGCCCGCCGGCTGCCTTCGCCAGAGCTCGGAATTCCGCATCGATTGCCAAGAATCGCCAGACTATCCGCGTGGCGACCGCGATCCAACAGACGGGCGATGGGCTGACAGAGCAGGCACGGCAGCTCAAGGCAGGGCAGGCGTCGTCCCGGGAGCTGGTCGAAGCGGCTCTGCAGCGCGCGCAGGAGAGCCAGGCCACCCTGAACGCCTTCCGGGTCATCCGCGACGAGGAGGCGCCGGCCGAGGCCGAAACGGCCGACCGCCGGATCGCCGCAGGCGAGGACGGCCCGCTGCTCGGGGTTCCGGTGGCGATCAAGGACGACGTCGACCTCACCGGCCAGACGACCCCGTTCGGCTGCGGGGGCGGCCGGCCTGCCGCGCGCGACGCCGAGGCCGTGCGGCGCCTGCGCGAGGCGGGCGCGATCGTGATCGGCAAGACGCACGCGCCCGAGGTCGGCCAGTGGCACTTCACCGAGACGCCACTGCACGGCGCCACCCGCAACCCGTGGAACACCGATCACACGCCCGGCGGCTCCAGCGGCGGCGCCGCGGCAGCCGTGGCGGCCGGGGTCGTCGCCGCCGCGATCGGCTCCGACGGCGCCGGCTCGATCCGCATCCCCGCCGCCTGGACCGGGCTGGTCGGGCTCAAGCCCCAGCGCGGGCGGGTCTCGACCTGGCCCGACGCCGAGGCCTTCAACGGGCTCAGCTGTTACGGACCACTGGCCCGCAGCGCCGTGGACGCCGCCCTCTTGCTCGACGCCGTCCACGGAAACGTCCCGGCCGACATGCACAAGCCACAGCCGCCCAGCGAGCCGTTCGCGACGGCCGCGGCCCGGGAGCCGGGCCGGCTGCGCGTCGCCCTCTCCTTCGCCACCCCCTTCGGCGTTCCCGACAAGGTCGACGCCGAGCACCAGGCGGCGATCGAAGTCTTCGCCGAGCGACTCGGCGAGCTCGGACACGACGTCTTCCCCGCCGATCCCGACTACGGCATGGTCGGCCCGGCGATCGTCCCACGCGGCATGGCCGGGGTCGCGGAATGGCTCGACGCTCACGGCGAAGACCGCGGTGCGCTGGAGGCGCGCACCCGGGTCCACGCCCGCTTCGGCAAGGCCCTTCGCGGCGCACCGCACCACATCTCGCGCGCTGCCGAGCCCGGCCTGCGCCGCCGGGTCGGCCGCATATTCGAGCGCTGCGACGTCGTCCTCACCCCGACCACGGCGAAGCCCCCGCCCCGCATCGGCGCCCTCGAGGGCCGCGGCTACTGGGCGACAAGCACCACGGCAGGCGCCACCTGTCCCTTCGCCTTTGCCTGGAACGTGGTCGGCTGGCCCGGGATCAGCGTTCCCGCCGGCCTCACCTCCGCCGGCCTGCCGATCGGGGCCCAGCTACTGGGGCGGGAAAACGACGAGGCGACCCTGCTCTCCCTCGCCGGCTCGGTCGAACGCGCCGAAGCCGGCGATTAGGCAAGGCCTCTACAGCGGGTGTACGGTCAGTACCGGCAGGGCTCATCTCAAACGAAGGAGTCCCAAATGGGAGCAGAGGTAAAGCGGTTCGATTCGCCCGACGAGACGCGCCCGTTCGAAGGGAAGGGACAGGCGAAGGTCGTGCAGCTGGCCGGGCACGCGGTGGCCGAAGGCACGTTCGAGGCAGGCTGGAAGTGGTCGGAGAACGTCAAGCCGATCGCCGGCACCGACTCATGCCAGGTCGCGCACTTCGCCTACGTCCTCTCCGGCAGCATGCGCATATACATGGACGACGGCTCCGAGATCGAGGCCAAGGCCGGCGACGTCGTCGCGATCCCGCCTGGGCACGACGCCGAGGTCCCCGGTCCCGAGGCCTGCGTGATGATCGACTTCGGCGAGATCGGCAACTACGCGAAACGCGACTGAGCCTCAGCCGCGCCGGCGGCGAGACAGGTAGACGCGGCCGAAGTCGCGCAGCTGCCGGCCGCGATGGACGAAGCCGCCGAGGGTGCGGCCGGTGGCGCGGTGGGAGAGGTCAAGCTCGTACTCGCCGACCCGGCAGCCGGCGCGGACCGCGTCCACCGTCATCCCGATCTCCATGCCGTAGCCACGGGCGAAGGGGAGCGTGGTGCGGAGGGCCTCCGTGCGCATCGCCCGCTGGCCGGAGATCGGCGCCTCGGCTTCGAAGCCACAGAGGCTCATGATCGCCCAGCGGGCGAAGCCGAGAGCCAGGCCGAAGCCACCGCCGACCCGGCGACCGAAGACAGCCACGGCGAGGTCGCACTCTCCCGCCTCGACCGCGGCGACCAGCGGGGCCAGCCGCGCGGCCGAGTCGCCGAGGTCCCCGTCACAGAGCAGGATCAGTCCTGGCGCATCGCCGTCGCTCAGCACCGCCTCCGCCGCCGCGGTCACGTTCGCCCCCTTTCCGTGCGGGCGCCCGCGGCTGACCACCTGAGCCCCCGCCGCCATCGCCACCTCGGCGGTGCCGTCGGTGGAGGCGTCGTCGGCGACCCAGACCACCGCTCCCGGGAAGGCACCTCGAAGCGCCGCGACCGTCTCACCAACCCGGTCAGCCTCGTCGCGGGCGGCGACGATCACGGCCAGCTCGTCCGTTCGGTTCGGGGGCACGACGGGACATTCTGCCTTCCGGTGCGCCTTTTCCTGCCTATGGGGGGATAAAGCGCACCGGAGCAATGGATATTGTGCCGCGCCATGGAGATCGAGGCGCACATCACCGGAAACATTTGGAAAATCGAGGTCGCGGTCGGGGACACGGTCGCCGACGGCGACACGGTCGTCATCCTCGAGTCGATGAAGATGGAGATCCCGGTCGAGGCCGAAGACGACGGCACCGTCAAGGAGATCCGCTGCGAGGAGGGCCAGTCGGTCAGCGAAGGCGACGTCCTCGTCGTGCTGGAGTAGGCGCCCGATGGAAGAGCGCCTCGCGGGCGGCAAGCTGATCCTCGACTCGCCCGCCGAGGCGGTCGTCCGCCTGCGAATCTCCAACCCCGAGCGCCGCAACGCGCTCGACCACGAGATCCTCGACGCCCTCGCCGAGACGCTGCCGCGCCTCGACCGCGGGATCGAGACCCGCTGCGTGCTGATCACCGGTGCGCCGCCGGTCTTCTCGGCCGGCTACGACATCGCCTCGATCCCATCGGATACCTTCGAGCGCGACGCCGAGGCGCTCGTCGCCCACCCCTTCCATGCCGCGATGGAGGCGATCGCCTCCCACCCCTGGCCGACCCTCGCCGCGATCAACGGCCACTGCATCGGCGGCGGCCTGGAGCTGGCGATCACCTGCGACCTGCGGATCTGCGCTGCCGGCGCGAAGCTGGGAATGCCACCAGTCAAGCTCGGCCTCGTCTACGGCCACACCGGCCTGCGCAAGTTCCTCGACACGGTGGGGCTGGCGCGCACCAAGGAGCTCTTCTTCACCGGCCGCAACTACGAGGCCGCCCGTGCTGAAGAGCTCGGCCTCGTCCACGAAGTGGTGGACACCGAGCGACTCGAGCTGGCAGCGGTCGAGCTGGCGGGCGAGATCGCCGCCAACGCGCCGCTCTCGATGCGGGGCAACAAGAGCGCGATCGACCTGCTCAACGCCTCGCCGATCCTGACCGAGCAGAAGGAGGCCGGACTGATCGCCCTGCGCGAGTCGTGCTTCTCCTCAGAGGACCTGCGCGAGGGCATCAGGGCCTTCGCCGAGAAACGCAAGCCCGAGTGGCAGGGGCGATGAGCTCGGCCGCCAAGCAACTCGCCGCCGCCGACCCGACGATGGCGGCCCTGATCGAGCGGCTCGGCGAGATCGACCTGGAGACGAGACTGCGGCGGCGCAGCGAGGAGCGGCCCCCCGACGCCTACGGCGCGCTGTTGCGGGCGATCGTCGGCCAGCAGCTCTCGACCAAGGCGGCGCGGACGATCTACGGTCGCATCCTCGATCTCTTCGAGGGCACGACCCCGACCCCCGAGCAGTTGCTCGAGGCCGACGAAACCGACCTGCGCGGCGCCGGCCTCTCGGGCCGCAAGGTCGAGTACATCCGCGACCTCGCCTCGCACGTGCTCGCCGGGGAGCTGGAGCTCGACCGCCTCGACGAGCTCTCCGACGATGAGGCGATCGAGGAGATCGTCGCGGTTCGCGGGCTCGGCGCCTGGACCGCGGAGATGTTCCTGCTCTTCCACCTCGAACGGCCCGACGTGCTCTCAGGTGGCGACCTCGGCATCCGCAAGGCGGTGCAGGTCGAGTACGGGCTCGACGAGATGCCGGCGCCGGCGCGGGTGATCGAGATCGGCGAGCCCTGGCGCCCGCACCGCAGCCTCGCGTCGCTCTACCTCTGGGAGTCGCTTGCAAACGCGCCCGCCGATTGAGGCCAGGCCGGCAGCGACCGACAACAGAACGATGCGCCTCCGCTTCTGGTTCGGATTTGGGCTCGTTGCCGCGATCGCGGTCGGGTCGATCGCGCTCGCCCTGGTGGTCCACGAGCGGGAACGCGACAACTTCGAAGCGACGCAACGGGGCGAGGCGACCCGCGCCGCTCACCAGGCCGAAGCGCTGGCCGAGCTCTCGGTCGGGCAACTGGCAAGCGCCGCAGCCTTCTACAAAGCCGAGGGGCATTTCAGCCGGCACGAGTTCGACGTGATCGCCGGCTCCTTGCTCAAGCCGGGAGCCTTGACCGCAACCGCCTTCGTCAGCTCGGTGCCGCGGGCCGCTCGGGCCCGCTTCGAGCGCAGCCATGGCTTCCCGATCCTCGAACGCGGCCGGCTTGGAGAGCTGCGAAGAGCCGGCAGTCGTCCCCACTACTACCCGCTGACGTTCATCGCCGCCTCCGGCCTCACCGTGCAACCGCCGCTCGGATATGACGTGGGCTCCGATGCGCTCCGGGGCGCATACCTGCTGCGAGCTCGGAACACGGGAAGGCCCGCGGCGACCCCGATCATGCGCCTGCCGGTCGGGGGCACCGGGATCAACGTGTTCCGTCCCGTCTACCGCGACGGTGCCCCGACGGGGACCGCGGCCGAGCGACGGGCTGCCTTGATCGGCTTCGCCGCGGGCGCCTTCCACGTCCCGGAGCTGACGCATGCGGCGACCGCCGCCCTTCCCGACGGGGTCGAAGCGTCGCTTGTGGAGCGGGGACAGCGGGTCTTCGGTCCCACCCTGCCGCGCGGCGAATCCGCGATAGCGCCGATCCAGATCGCCGACCGCTCCTGGCTGCTCGTCGTCCGCGACCCGAGCCAGCCCGGCGTTGACCTGGCGGTGGCGATCGCCCTGGTCGGCCTCGCGGTGGCAGCGCTACTGGCGATGCTGGTGCTGATTTGGAGCCGCAGCGAGCGCATGGTGGAGCTGAGGCGCCAGGCCAGCCAGGACTCGTTGACGGGACTGAAGAACCGCCGCCGCTTCGAGGAGGACCTGCGCGCCGAGCTGGCCCGCAGCCACCGCTACGAAGTAACCGGAGCGTTGCTGATGCTCGACCTCGATCACTTCAAGCAGGTCAACGACACCCTGGGCCACCCGGCCGGAGATCGGGTGATCGCCGAGATCGCAGCGGTGCTGCGCGGCCGAACCCGCGAGACCGACGTGCTGGCACGGCTCGGGGGCGACGAGTTCGCGATCGTCCTTCCCCGCTGCGACCTCGACGAGGCGCAGGACGTTGCGGCCGAGATCGCAACCGCGATCCGCGAGCGCATGCGCGGTGAGAATGACATCCCGCCGATCACTGCCAGCATCGGCATCGCCCCCTTCGGAGCGGGCCAGCGACTCAGCTACGAAACCGTGCTGGGGAGAGCGGATGCGGCGATGTACGAAGCCAAGGACGCCGGGCGCGACTCGGTGCGGATATTCGGAAGCGACACGGACGCCGTTGTCGTCGAAAGCCGCTTCGGCACGGGCGAGCCGACCTAACCCGGGCCTGCCCCGGGAGCCTTTCCCAGCCGTCCGGGCCGGCGCCTAGCCTTGCGCGCGAATGCCTCCCCTGATCTCGTTCGAGGAAGCGCTGGCGCTGGGCAAGCTGACCGACCATGAGGAGATCGGCGGCCTCGTCGAGCGCGCCTGGGCGGTCCGCCGCGAGAACTTCGGCGACTCGACCGACATGTGCTCCCTGGTCAACGCCAAGTCGGGCGGTTGCGCCGAGGACTGTGGCTTCTGTGCCCAGTCGCGCTACGCCGAGGCCGACACGCCGATGCACGCGATGATGGAGCCCGAGCAGATCCTCGAACACGCGAAGGCGGCCGAGGCGGCGGGAGCCCACCGCTTCTGCATGGTCACCCAGGGCCAGGGTCTCTCCAAGAGGGACTTCGAGAAAATCCTCGAGGGCACCAAGCTGGTCACCGAGCAGACCAACCTGAAGCGCTGCGCCTCGATCGGCCACATGTCTGCCGAGCGAGCGAAGAAGCTGCGCGAGGCAGGAGTCCAGCGCGTCCACCACAACGTCGAGTCCTCGCGTTCCTATTACCCGGAGGTCTCGAGCACGGTCCGCTACGAGGGTCGGCTGCGGACGATCGACGCGATCAAGGAGGCGGGGCTGGAGACCTGCGTCGGCGGCATCCTCAACCTCGGCGAGACGCCGCGGCAGCGGGTCGAGATGGCCTTCGAGCTCTCCGAGATCAACCCCACCTCGGTGCCAATCAACCTGCTCAACCCGCGCGATGGGACCAAGTTCGGCGACCGCCCGCTGATGGACGCCTGGGAGGTGGTCAAGTGGGTGGCGATCTTCCGCCTGATCATCCCGGGCGCCCTCTTCCGCCTCTGCGGCGGTCGGGTCGAGAACCTCGGCGACCTGCAACCGCTGGCGGTGAAGGCGGGACTGAACGGCGTGATGATGGGGAACTTCCTGACAACCCTCGGCGCCGAGCCCGAGGACGACAGGGCGATGTTCGAGGAACTCGGCCTGAACGTCGCTCGTCAGCCCGACAACGGCGCCAACCCGCGTCCCGACAACCGCGACGGCTGGCTCGACGGGGAAACTCCGGCGACGCCGATCGACGAGCTGATCGACCGCCAGGACGAGGCCAACTTCTGGGATCCCTCGACCCAGCTGCGGGTGATCAAGAAGACCAAGAAGCCTCCGCCGTACCCACAGGCTGCATGACCGATATCGCAGACCGCCTGGAGGAGCTCCGCGACAGGGGGCTCCGCCGCCGCCTGCGCCTGATCGGCGGTCCGCAGGGGCCGCGGGTGACGCTCGACGGGCGGCCGGTGCTGCTGCTCTGCTCGAACAATTACCTCGGCCTGGCCGACCACCCACGCGTGCGGGGAGCAGCGGCGGAAGCGGCGATGCGCTGGGGGACGGGTGCCGGGGCCTCGCGGCTGATCTCGGGCAACATGCAGCCCCACCGCCTGCTGGAGGAGCGCCTGGCCGCGTTCAAGGGGTACCAGTCGGCGCTGCTCTTCGGCTCCGGCTACCTGGCGAACACGGGCACGATCGCGGCCCTGGCCGAGGCCGGCGAGGTGATCTTTTCCGACGAGCTAAACCACGCCAGCATCATCGACGGCTGCCGCCTCTCCCGAGCCGAGACCTTCGTTTACCGCCACGGCGACGTCGAGCACCTCGCCTGGGGCCTGCGCGAGGCCAACGAGCGCGCCGCGCTGATCGTCACCGACGGCGTCTTCTCGATGGACGGCGACCTGGCGCCGCTGGAGGAGCTGGTGCCGCTGGCGCGCGACCACCGCTGCCGGCTGATGGTCGACGAGGCCCACGCCACGGGCACGGTGGGACCCGGTGGGCGCGGCTCGGTCGCGGCTGCCGGGCTCAGCGGCGAGGTCGACGTCGTGGTGGGAACGCTCGGCAAGGCACTCGGCTCCTACGGCGCCTACGTCTGCACGAACCGCGAGCTGACCGAGTACCTGCTCAACACGGCGCGCTCCTTCATTTTCTCGACCGCGCCGCCGCCTCCCTCGGTCGCGGCGAGCTTGGCGGCGCTGGAGCTGCTCGAGTCGCACCCACACAGGGTCGAGCGCCTGGCCGAAAACGCGACCGTCCTGCGCACCGCGCTCGCCGCCGAGGGGCTCGCCGTCAGCGACTCCTCGACGCAGATCGTCCCGGTCGTGGTCGGCGACGCTGTCCGAACGATGGATCTCTGCGAGCGGGTGCTGGAGCGCGGCGTCTTCGCCCAGGGGATCCGCCCGCCGACGGTGCCCGAGGGCAGGTCGAGATTGCGCTTCACGGTGATGGCGACCCACCGCGCCGGAGAGCTCGAACGCGCCGCCAAGCTGGTCGGCGCAGGCGCCCGGGAGCTCGGGATTGCCTCGACACCGGTCCAAGCGCATCGCCCAGCCGTAGCCGCCTGAGCCTTGAGCGGCGTCTTCGTCACCGGCACCGGCACCGAGGTAGGCAAGACCGTGGTGGCCGCGGTCATCGCCCACACCCTCGCCGCCGAGGGCAAGAACGTAGCCGTCTTCAAGCCAGCCGTAACCGGCCTCGACGAAGGGGCCGACGGGCCGATACGTCAAGGCCACCTTGACGTATCGGCCCGTCGGCCCCCGGAGCCGGACCACCACTTGCTGAGGAGGGCGGCGGGGTCGGGGCAGGGTGACGACGAGATCGCGCCCTACCGGTACGGGCCGCCCGCCTCGCCGCATCTCGCGGCGGCGCTTGCCGGCGAGGAGATCGACCCCGAGCGCCTGCGCGTCGCGGCCGGCGCGGCGGCGGCCGGCGCCGACGCGCTCGTCTGCGAGGGGGTCGGCGGCCTGCTCGTCCCCCTTCGCCGTGGCTACCTCGTCCGCGACCTCGCCGTCGACCTCGGCTTGCCGCTTGTCATCGCGGCCGCCCCCGGCCTCGGCACGATCAACCACACCCTGCTGACGATCGAGGCCGCACGTGCCGCCGGCCTCATCGTTGCATCGGTCGTCCTCACGCCGTGGCCGGACTCGCCAAGCCCGATCGAGCAGTCCAACCGCGAGACGATCGAGGCCCTCGGCGGAGTTCGGATCCTGACGCTGGCGCATGTCGATCTGGACGACCCGCCGAGCTGGCCGAAATTGACGCTCGGCTGACGATCGCGTCGAGGCTCGAGCCGCTCAGGCGACCGGCTCGCCGGCGGCGACGGCCTCGCGCCCGGCCAGCTCCTCGCCGCCCAGGTTGACCGCGGCCTCCGCGGCCTCAATGCTGAGCGGGTCGCGCCTGGCGCGGATCGCCAAAGCGCCGATCGCGGCTCCGGCCAGCGCCACCACGGCACAGACGCTCATCGCGTGGCCGAGGGCATCGACGAACTGCTGCGGGCTGGCGTCGGCGAAGCTGGCACCCACCGAGCCCTGGAAGATCGCCCCGGTGACGGCGACGCCGAGGCTGCCACCGACCATGCGGAACATCGAGAGCACGCCGGAGGCGATGCCTGCCTTCTCGACCGGGACCGCGTTCATCGCGGCGCTGGTCATCGGCGACATCGTCAGCGCGATCCCGATGCCGAGCAGCATGAAGCCGGGCAGCAGGTCGAGGTAGCTGGAGTCGACCGCGATGCCGCTGAAGCTGTAGAGGGACGCCGAGACGACGACAAGACCGGCGGCGATCAGCCACCGCGGCCCGAAGCGGTCCGCCAGGCGGCCGGCAACCGGCGCCAGACCGACGATCATCAGGGTCGAGGGCAGGAACCTGACGCCCGCCTCCAGCGGCGAGTAACGCAGGATGTCTTGCATGTAGATGGCGAGGAAGAAGAAGACGCCGAGCATCGAGAAGGAGACGATCGAGGCAACCACGACCGCGCCGAGGAAGTTGCGGTTGGAGAAGAAGCGGAACTCGACCATCGGCACCTTGACCCGCAGCTCAACCACGGCGAACGCGGCCAGGCCAACGGCCGCGCCGACCAGCAGGGCGACGATCTCGGTCGAGCCCCAACCCCATTCGTTGCCCTCGACCAGGGCCAGGATCAGAGCCGTCAGGGACGCCGTCAGCACCGCGACGCCGGCGAAGTCGACCTGGCGTCCGACCGTGTTGTCGCGCGACTCCCGCACGGCGAAGAGCGACGCGGCGACGGCGCCGATCGCGACCGGGATGTTGAGGTAGAAGATCGCCCGCCAGCTGACGTGCTCGGTGAGCAGGCCGCCGACGACGGGGCCGACAGCCAAGGCCAGGGCCGAGACCCCCGCCCACATCCCCATCGCCTTGCCCCGCTCCGCAGGCGGGAAGGCGTCGGTGATGATCGAGAGCGTCGCCGGCATCATCAGCGCCGCGCCGACACCCTGGACGACGCGGCTGATCACGAGGTCGGTCGGCCTGACCGCGAAGCCGGCGGTCGCCGAGGAGAGGGCGAAGATGACGACGCCGAAGAGGAACATGCGGCGGCGGCCGAAGATGTCGCCGAGCCGCCCTCCCGTCGCCAGCAGCACGGCGAAGGAGAGCGTGTAGCCGTTTATCGTCCACTCCAGGCCGGAGATCGAGGCGTCGAGGTCGCGCTGGATCGAGGGCAGGGCGACGTTCACGACCGTGTTGTCGAGCATGATCATGAACAGCGCGAAGCACATCGCGCCGAGCGTCCACCACTTGCGGTTGTCATCGGTGATCAGGTGGCGGTAGCGGGTCAAGCGGGTCCAACCTCCTTCAGGTGCTCATACGCCTCGGCGATGTCGGGGCGATCCATCAGCGAGTCGACCGCGGCGTCGAGCTTGCGTCGCTGCGCGGCGGTGAGGCTGGCGGCGAAGGTCTCCATGCCGGCCTGCCGCACGACCATCAGGGCGTCGACGAGCTTCTTGCCCTTGGCCGTGATCTCAACCCGGCGGACGCGGCGGTCCTCGACATCCTCGACCCGGGTCGCCAGACGCTTCTTGACCAGGCCGTCGACGGCCCGGCTCATCGAGGGCACGGAGACGCCGAGCACCTCGGCCAGGTCGGTCACCTGACGCGCCTCGATCGCCTCGCCCAGCCCGCCGAGCTCGAGCAGCGTCTTGGACTGGGTCATCGAGAGGCCGCTCTCCTCGATCACCCGCAGCAGGTTCCCCCGGTCATAGAGAAAGACATGACGGAGCAGGGCGCTGATCCGGGCCGCCGTCTCCTGCGCCTCCGGGCTGACCTCGGGTGTGGAGACCCCCTCGACGATCGCCGCAATGTCGCTCGCTTGCACGCGAATAATACTTGCGCATCAGCAACCATTTCTCAAGAGCAATAGTTGCTCATGTGATCAACATCACGCCCGGACCAACCCTCCGCCCGCTGAGTTCGCCCTTAGTTCCGCATAGCGGAACTAAACGGGAAGTCAGCGGGCGGTTCCGGCCGGAGGCGGGGCTAGTCTCGATTGCTGGTGACAGCGGTGGACCACGCGCAGCTCGACCGGGACCATCTCTGGCACCCGTTCACGCAGCAGCGGGGCTGGGTAGAGGAAGAGCCGCTGATGATCGAGCGGGCCGAGGGGACCGACCTGATCGACAGCGAGGGGCGTCGCTATATCGACGGGGTCTCCTCGCTCTGGTGCACCGTGCACGGCCACCGGCACGCCGGGATCGACGCGGCGCTGGGCGAGCAGCTCGGCAAGGTCGCCCACACGACGATGCTCGGCCTCTCCCACCCCGGCGGCGCCGAACTGGCCGGCCGCCTGGTCGACCTGGCGCCGGACGGGCTCTCGCGCGTCTTCTACTCGGAGTCCGGCTCGACCGCGACCGAGATCGCGTTGAAGATGGCCTTCCAGTACCAGCAGCAGCGCGGCGGACAGCACGCGCGGCGAACCTCCTTCGTACACCTGCGCGACTCCTACCACGGCGACACGATCGGCTCGGTCTCGGTCGGCGGCATCGACCTCTTCCACTCGACCTACCGCCCACTGCTCTTCCAGACCCACGCCGCCGAGCCCGGCGATGCCGCCGACCTCGAGCGCGTCCTCGCCGCCCACGAAGAGGAGATCGCCGCGGTAATCGTCGAGCCTCTGGTCCAGGGCGCAGCCGGGATGCTGATCCACCCGCCTGGCTACCTGCGCGCGGTCCGCGAGCTCTGCGACGACTTCGGCGTGCTGCTGATCTGCGACGAGGTGGCGACCGGCTTCGGCCGCACGGGCACCATGTTCGCCTGCGAACAGGAGCAGGTAGCCCCCGACCTGCTCTGCCTGGCCAAGGGGCTGACCGGCGGCTACCTGCCGCTGGCGGCGACGCTGGCGACCGAGCGGATCTACGAGGGCTTTCTCGGCGCTCCCGACGAGTACCGCACCTTCTTCCACGGCCATACCTACACCGGCAACCCGCTCGCCTGCGCCGCGGCGCTCGCCAACCTCGACGCCTTCGAGAGCGAGCGGACGATCGAGGGGCTGCAGGCGAAGATCGCCTTGCTGCGGGATCTGCTGGGCGAGGTCGAGGCGATGCCCGAGGTCGCCGAGGTGCGCCAGCGCGGCTTCATGATCGGGATCGACCTCGGCGAGCACGATCCGGCGCTGCGCATGGGCCACCGGGTCACGGTGGAGGCCCGCGAGCGCGGGGCGATCGTGCGCCCGCTCAGCGACGTCGTCGTCCTCATGCCCCCCCTCTCGATCTCCGAAGGCGACCTGCGCCGCCTGGTCGAGATCGCCACCGAGTCGATCCGGGCCGCCTGTGCTCGCCCCAAGGCATCCCAGATGGCCCAAGCGGCCTGACCGTCCGTGACGGATCCCGGTCTCGCCCGTAGTAAGGGCGTGAGCCAGGCTCTTGCCGAACCGACTTCCGCCGCCCCCCATGCAGCGGAGCTGACCTTCGACCAGCTCTACCGCTCCAGCCGCGACGACGTCTATGCCTACGCGGCCGGCCTGCTTCGCGACCCCGCCGCAGCCGAGGACGTCACCGCGACCGCCTTCGAGCGCGCCTACCGCAAGCGCTCCCGCTTCGACCCGAAGCGAGGCAGCGGCCGCGCCTGGCTATTCGGGATCGCCCGCAACGCCGCGCTCGACGAGCTGCGGCGCCGCGGCCGGCAGGCCGAGCTCGCGGCCGACCCAGAGGACGAGGCGAGCCTCGCCACCATCGAAGTAGCGGAGCGCAGCGAGCAGCGCCTCGTCCTCAGCGCCGCCCTTGCAGAGCTCGACGGCCGCGAGCGGGAGCTGGTCGCGCTCAAGTTCTTCGCCGGCCTCTCGAACACCGAGATCGCGGACGTCCTCGGGATCTCCGAGTCGAACGCCGGCACCAAGCTGCACCGAATCGTCACCAAGCTGAGGGAGGCATGCGATGGAGCCCCGTAGAGACGATCCCGACCTAGCCGCCGAGCTGCGAGCGCTGCGGCCCTTGCCGCGGCTGGAGTTCGTCGCGGAGCTGGACCGCCGGGCCGAGGCCGGCTTTCCGCGGCGAAAGGGCGGCTCGGCGAGCTTGTTCGAGCGGGCCGCCGCCCGGCTGCGCGCCACTCCCCCACGACGCCTGATGGCGCCCGCGATCGGCTCCGCATTGGTCGCACTCGTGGCCGCGACCGCGATCGTTGCGACATCGACCAGCGAGAAGACTTCCTCGCTGTCCTTCCGTTCGGAGAATCCCAACGAAGTCTCGTCATCGCCCTCAGTTGAATCGGCCGTGGGAACCACAACGCGCGAGCCGAAGCACGCGCAAGGAGGGGGCAGCGCTGGAATTCCCAGCGAACTCCAGTTCTCGGAATCGGCACCGACCGTACGCGGCCAGTCCCGCCCGAGCGAATCCGCAACCACCGAAGTTTTGGAAGCCTTGTCCTCGAACGCCCGCGGCACCGGTCCATTTGCATCCCACGCCCGCCACCGCAACATCGAACGGGCGGCGCAGATCGTCCTCGGCGCAGACCCTGCCGACGTGCGCGGCGATGCCGCCAAGGTCTTCGATGCCATCCACGCCGCCGACGGGATCGTCCTGCGCTCGTCGATCCACGACGGCGCCGCCGGCCAGGCTGGCGCCTACTTCGACCTGCTGATCCCCAGCGGCAAGGTCGGCGACATGCTCGCCGCCTTCTCGTCGATCGACGAGGTCCGCTCCCGGCACGAGTCGACCCAGGACATCACCGCGCCGACGATAAGCACCGGCGAAAAGCTGCGGGACTCGCGGGCGAAGATCGAGGGACTGCTCGCGCAGCTCGCCACGACTACGACCGACGCCGAGCGCGCCGCGGTCGAAGCCGAGCTCCGAGCGGAGCGCGCCCGCGCCGCTGCTCTTCGTTCCCGCCTCTCGGACCTGAGCCGCCGCGCCAACCTCTCGCGGGTGTCGCTCCGGATCGAGACCGGCGAGACCTCGGGCAGCGGCAGCACAGGCGGCGCCTGGAGCATAGACAACGGCCTCCACGAGGCCGGGCGCATCCTCGCCATCGCCGCCGGCGTCACCGTCGTAGGCCTCGCGGTAATTGCCCCGCTCGCCCTTCTCTTCCTAATCGCCTGGCTCGCCCACCGGGCCTGGATTCGGTCCCGCCGCGAACAGGCCCTCTCAAGACGTGTCTGAGCTTTCCCACGAAATATCGTGGCTTAGCTCAGACACGTCAGTTAGGGTGGATCGGTGGAGGAGAGACATCGCGGTCCGGCAGAGGCGCCGAACCTCGGCGAGCCGGCGGTTCCGCGGCCGGCGGCTTCAGTCGTACTACTGAGGCGCGGGGGGAAGCACGAGGACCGAGCCCTCGAGGTACTGCTGCTGAAGCGGACCGAAGAGGCGAAGTTCATGCCTGGCGTGTGGGTGTTCCCCGGCGGCGCGGTCGATCCCGGCGACGGCGAGGACGAGACCGGCTACCGAGCCTGCGCGGTCCGGGAGCTCGCTGAGGAGGCGGGGATCGAACTGGCTCTGGAAGAGGAGCTGATCCTCTTCTCCCGCTGGATCACGCCCGAGGTCATCTCACGGCGCTTCGACGCCTGGTTCTTCCTCGCCCTGGCTCCAGCCCACACACCGCCCAAGCCAGACGGCGTAGAGACGACGGACGCAGGCTGGTTCGAGCCAGCCCGAGCGCTGGAGGCCCAGGCAGCCGGAGAGCTGGCGCTGGCCTTCCCGACCGTCAAGCAACTCGAATCTCTACTGCCCTTCAAGACGTCCGACGAGGCTCTGGCGGCAAACCGCAGCCGCACCGTGGAGCCGATCCTGCCGAAGGTGATCGGCACGCCCGCCGAGCACCGGGTCGTCCTTCCCGGCGATCCCGACTATCCCGCCTGAGCCTACGCGTCGGGGAACGGCGCCAGTCCCGCATGCCAGGGCCCAGGCGGATATGTGTGGATGCCGCTCTCGTCCATCTCCCCCTGCAACCGCCTGAACAGCTGCCCGGCGTTCTTCAGCACCGCTTTCAGTTCTCCCTCGCTGCGCTCGCCCAGATGCCAGAGGAACCAGAGCTGACGATCGTTGATGCCGAAGTCGACTTCGCCGGTCATCGTCGTCGTCCAGGAGAGGAAGCCGGGGCTGAAGAGCTCGCGCAGGGCGACTGGGTCGTACTCGCTCGGCACGGTGGCGAGGAAGCGCTTGTTGAAGTCGATCGACTCGAACTCGACCTTGCGCGCGAAGCGCTGGGTGACGACCTCGTGGCCCTCGATCGATTCGACGTTGAAGGCCGGGACGACCTGGGCCAGGTCGGGCATGTGGGCCTTGGCCAACAGCGCCGTCGGCAGCACCGCCTTGTTGAAGAGACTGCCCAGCTCCTTCTCGTCGGCGTCGCAGCAGGAGCCCCAGAAGCCCTCGGTCAGCTGTCCGGTCAGCCGGTTTGCCCCCCCCACGCAGAGCGCCACCGGCCCATCCTTGGGGTTGATCCCCCCGACCGGCTCGTAGGTCAGCTCGTGGCGCTCGCCGTACTTGCGCACGGTCTCGGCCCATTCCTGCGCTTCCTGCTTGGCTCCCACAAGGCGCGATCCTATGCCGCCACCGCCGCCGACGGGACTCAAAGTAGAGATATAGGGCCGCTTTGAGTCCCGTCGGCCGGGGTTGGGGGTAGGATGGGCGCAATGACCGTCGTCCTCATCGTGGTCGTGGCCCTGATCGTGATCGGGGTCCTCTACTTCATCGCCAAGCGCAACTCGATCATCGCCTCGCGGAACCGGGTCGACGAGTCCTGGAGCGGGATCGACGTGCAGCTGAAGCGCCGCCACGACCTCGTGCCCAACCTGGTCGAGACGGTCAAGGGCTACGCCGAGCACGAGAGCCAGACGTTCGAGAAGACAACCCAGGCCCGGGCCGAGGCAATGGCTGCCCAAAGCGTCCAGGACACCGCCAAGGCGGAGCAGAAGCTGACCCAGGCGCTGGCCGACGTCAAGGCCGTCGCCGAGAACTACCCGACCCTGCGCGCCACCGAGAACTTCCAGCAGCTCAGCCGCAACCTCTCCGAGCTGGAGGACGAGATCCAGGCCTCGCGGCGGATCTACAACTCGAACGTCCAGTCCTACAACACGACGATCCAGCAGTTCCCCGGCTCGATCATCGCCAACCAGGGCGGCTTCACCGCGCGCGAGTACTTCGAGATCGAAGACGCCTCGGATCGCGAACCGGTCTCGGTCAGCTTCAAAGACTGACCTCTAAGCTTTCGGTATGACCACGGCGACCGAAGCCACCCTCTGGATCTGCGAGAGCTGCGGATTCATCTACGACCCGGCGATCGGCGACCCCGACGGCGGCATCCCGCCCGGAACCAAGTTCGAGGACATCCCGCGAGACTGGTTCTGCCCCGTCTGCGGTGCTCGCACCTCCGACTTCCGCCCGCTGGAGCCCGGCGAGGCCTAGGCCCGCGGGGGCGCCGTGAAGCACGACTTCGACTGGATAGTCGTTGGCTCCGGCTTCGGGGGCTCCGTCTCTGCCCTGCGGCTCGCCGAAAAGGGCTACTCCGTCGCCGTGCTCGAGTGCGGCAGCCGCTTCCGCGACGAGGACTTCGCCGAGTCCAACTTGAAGCATCCGCGGCGCTACTTCTGGTTCCCGCGCTTCGGCATGCGCGGGGTGATGCGGATGACCTTCTTCAAGGACGTCTTCATCGTCTCCGGCAGCGGCGTCGGCGGCGGCAGCCTCGGCTACGCCAACACGCTCTACCGCGCCCGCCCGGCCTTCTTCAGCGACCCGCAGTGGAGCGGGCTGGGCGAGTGGAGCCGTGAGCTGGCCCCCCATTACGACACGGCCGAGCGCATGCTCGGCGTGGTCGAGTACGAAGGAATCGGGCCCGCCGACAAGCTGCTGCAGGAATACGGCGAGGAGATCGGCGTCGGCGAGACGTTCACCAACACCCGCGTCGGCGTCTTCTTCGACAAGCCGGGCGTCGAGGTCTCCGACCCCTTCTTCGGCGGCGAGGGGCCGAGCCGCACCGGCTGCATGCGCTGCGGCAGCTGCATGGTCGGCTGCCGCCACGGAGCGAAGAACACGCTGATGAAGAACTACCTCTGGTTCGCCGAGAAGCTCGGCGTGCAGATCCAGCCCGAACGCCAGGTGACCGAGATCCGCCCGCTCGGCGCCGCCGACGGCTCCGATGGCTACGAGATCGTCAGCGAGCGCTCGGGCTCATGGCTGCGCAAGCGGCGGCGCACGCAGACCGCGCGCGGCGTGATCGTCGCCGCCGGCGCCCTCGGCACCAACAACCTGCTCGCCAACTGCCGCCACAGCGGCGCCCTGCCGGGCATCTCTGACCGCCTCGGCGACCTCGTCCGCACCAACTCGGAGTCGATCCAGTCGGTGACCGCACCCGACGACGAGCGCGACTTCAGCCGCTCGGTCGCGATCACCTCGAGCATCTACCCGGACCCCGACACCCACATCGAGGTCGTCACCTACGGCCAGGGCGGCGATGCGATGGCCGGCACCTTCACCGCGATGACCGGGCCCGGAACGAAACTGAGCCGCCCGATCAAGTGGCTGGCCGCGATCCTCCGCCACCCGCTGCGCACGGTGCGGATGCTGATCCCGCACCGCTGGTCCCAGCGCACGGTGATCCTGCTGGTGATGCAGACGGTCGACGCGGCAATGCACTTCCGGCCCAAGCGCAAGCTGTTCGGGCGCGGCGTGCGCCTGCAGACCGAACAGGACCCGGGCCGACCCAACCCGACCTACATCCCGGCCGCCGAGCAGGTCGCCCGCTGGTTCGCCAAGCGGACCGGCGGCGTCGCCCAGAGCGCCGTCACCGAGTCGGTCCGCAACATCCCCTCGACCGCCCACATCCTCGGCGGCGCTGTCGTCGGCGCCGACGCGCAAAGCGGCGTCGTCGACGCCGGCAACCGCGTCTTCGGCTACGAAAACCTGCTGGTCTGCGACGGCGCGGCGATCCCCGCCAACCCCGGTGTCAACCCGAGCCTGACGATCACCGCCAAGGCCGAGCACGCGATGAGCCTGATCCCGGCGAAGGACGGGGCGGAACCAGGTCACCTGCCGCAGGCGGCCAGGCCGGCGGAGGGCGTCGGGGTAG